>JABLTQ010075191.1_pt1 | contig 65194 bp, 66 predicted proteins | sample 7160101 | NCBI WGS metagenome assembly JABLTQ01 (sample SAMN14651228, study PRJNA627086) | human gut metagenome | isolation source: feces | host: Homo sapiens | reverse complement strand
GGTATACTTATTGTAGGTGGTATTATGAATTATTATTTTTTAATAATGTTGTTCTGGGGAATTTTGGCATTGATGATTGGAATTGTTTTAAAAAATAAGACGATGAGATATAATTCCATTGCTTGTTTGAAAGAAGAAATTAAGATTTTAGAAGCGAAGATAGCTTATAATAAAAGTAAAATTAATGTGGCAAATGAAGTAGAGATTAATAATTTAATTTATGAGGATACTATTCGTGTTCAAAGTTTGGAAGATGAAATACAGTATAGAATTATTCATTATATGTTATTATTTGCCTTAGTTATGTCTGTTGTTATTTATTTTATTTGGTTTTATAATTCTATTAGTTAAGAAAAAGATTGCTTTTTTTCTGTTAAATAGGTATAATTGATAATAGGAGAGAAAGTATGAAGAAGAATATTAAAAAAGGTGATATTATAAAAGTTGTTATTTTAGCTCTTATTATTATTTGGATTATTATTTTTTTCATTGATTATTTTAGGGCTAGACAATCTAAAACACCTATATTTTGTATATCAGAACAAACAAAAGAATATGATGATGGTACTGTTTATTCTTGTACAGGTCTTGGTTATAAGATGTATAAATATGATCGAAGTAGTATTGACGCTAGTGTGGAATTTGGACCATTCTTTATTCAAGAAAGAACTGAGTAGTTCTTTTTTTTCGTTTCTATGTTATAATAGTTATTGTGGTGATGATAATGCTTAAGAATAAACATGGTTGGGGACTTAAAGAAATGTTAATTCTTTCGGGGATTTTAATGCTATTTTTGGTCATTGCTATTTATTATATTTATACTTTATATCAAAGTTTAGATATGGAAGTAGCATCTAACAATTATACTGAACTTGAAGAAAAATTAGAATATAATGCAAATATTTATTTGAAAGATTACTATGATAAAAATTTGGATAGTACAGGAGTTACTATTACAAGAAGTCTTCTTCGTACTTATGATTTAGATGTTGATTTAGAAGACAATAAAGGCAGAGCTTGCAGCGGTTATGTAATTGCTAAGAAAAGTCATGGTGAAGAGCAAATTGATGCTTATATATCTTGTCCTGATTATACAACTGACGGTTATGAAGATTGGAGAAGTTCATGAGAAAAACTAAGATTTTATTTATTATATGGGCTATTTTAGTTATAGTTATTGTTGGTTTACTTACAACTATGGGATTTATTTTGGAAAATAAAAATGAGAAATATCATGAATTAGAAGAAAAAATAGTAGAGAGTGCTACAAAATATATTACGGATCAAGTTATTTTGGAAGAGAATGAAAAAATTATTTTAGATGTTTTACAATTAATCGAAGATGGTTATTTAGATTCATTAGATGTAGAAAATGATACATGTTCTGGTTATGTTATTATTGAGAATAAAGGGACTTATGAATATTCTCCTTTTATTACTTGTTCTCATTATACTACTCTTGATTATGATAAAAACAAATAAAAAAGATCGGATATCCGGTCTTTTATTCTGTTCTTAATGCTTCTACTGGGTCTTTTTTACTTGCCATTTTAGCAGGAATTAATCCAGCAATAACTGTTAATAAAATACTAATTATAACTAATATTATTGCTCCTATTAATGGTAGTTTGGCAATATGAGATACACCAGCTAAATTTTCAATAATGAGATTAATTGGAATATTTAATAATAGGGTTAAAATAATTCCTAACAATCCAGCACTTGCACCTATAATTAGAGTTTCAGCATTAAATACTCGAGATATATCTTTTTTAGATGCTCCAATACTTCTTAGTATTCCTATTTCTTTTGTTCTTTCTAAAACGGAAATATACGTAATAATACCAATCATAATGGATGATACAACTAAAGATATACTTACAAATCCCATTAGAACATAACTAATAATATCAATAATATTAGAAACACCACTCATCATTACTTCAATTATGTCGGTATAGCTGATTTTGTTTTCTTCCGTTGTATTATTGTTATATTCTGTGATTAAGTCTGATAAAGCTTCTTTTGAATCAAAGTCTTTGGCATATATGTTAATTGTGCTTGGTTTATCTAAATTCACAATCCCTAGTTTTTCTAAGTTAGATTCATAAGTTGCCTCTGCATTTTTTTGATAACTTGCTAAAACTTGAGATAATTCTTCTTGGGATAAACTTGCTAAATAAGCTTTTTGTTCTTTACTTAAGTTATTAACATCAAATTCTTCTTCACTAAATTCTTGGTTGGTAAAAATATTAATGTTTGGATTTGCTATTTGTTCTTTAGCAATCTCTGTTTTTTCTATTTCTTTAATTACATGTTTTGTTAAATCGGAAGTATATAATATTCCACCATAATTATTTGTACTAACTGTCTCTTCATTTGGTTTGATTATTCCTACTACTTCTAATTCTAAAGCATCGCTTAAAACTTTAGTTATGTATTCTTCATTATTACTATTATCGATCCATAAGCCATTTTGTTTTGTATAATAGTCTGTATTTAGTAATACTTTAAATTTAAGATTTAATAATTCTTCATAGGTATAAGTTTGTTCTTCTAAATCTTTTACTTCTTCGCCTTTCATCATAGCTTCATAATTTTCAATTAGTTCATTACTATCTAATAATCCAATAGAATATAAAGTGTAATCACTAATATAATTATCTTTATTTACTACAATTACTACTTCATTATAATTTTCTGGAAGACGACCAGCGACTATATCGTATTGTTCTTCTACTAATTCACGGTTATCTAACATTTCACTAAAAGCATTGTATGAGGTTGTACCACCTGAGAACATACTACTCATTTCATTCATGGTTTCCATTCCTAGTTTTTCCATAATTTGTTCAGGATTTACTTGGGTGTAACCATTTTCATTTTTTTTATAGATATTTAAATCAAGGTTATAAGAATATTGAATGGCATTAGCATATTCATTAAATTTATTTTGGTTTTGATCAATATAACTTTTGAAGGCTTCTAAGTTGTTTGTTTTAGCACCACTTCCCATTAATGTTAACATGTCATTAGTAATGTTCATTGAATGAATTTTGTTATCATTATGATTTTCATAAGTGTTACCACTATCCATCGCTGCATTTAATAGTTCGCCTGTATCCATTGTTGTTTCTTGAAGAGTAATTGGATAGCTAGATAAAGTATCTTCTTCAACGCGATTAATATAATTTTGCATTCCGCTAGATAATGATAGAATAAGAGCAATACCAATAATTCCAATCGAACCAGCGAACGCAGTTAAAATGGTTCGTCCTTTTTTGGTTAACAAGTTGTTTAGACTTAGTGATAAAGCTGTCTTAAATGACATATTGGTTTTTCCAATAAGATTGTTTTCTTTCTTTTCTTCTTTGCCATCAAAGGGTTTTGAATCATCTATTACTTTTCCATCTAATAATTTAATAATTCTGGTCGAATATTGCTCGGCTAATTCAGGGTTGTGGGTAACCATGATTACTAACTTTGTTTTTGATATTTCTTTTAATAATTCCATTATTTGGACACTGGTTTTGGTGTCTAAGGCTCCGGTTGGTTCATCTGCAAGTAAGATATCTGGGTTGGATACTAAAGCTCTAGCAATGGCTACTCTTTGCATTTGACCACCACTCATTTGATTTGGCTTTTTATGAATTTGATCTTCTAATCCAACATCTTTTAAAGCTTTTATCGCTCTTTGTCTTCTTTCTGTTTTATTTATTCCCGCTAAAGTTAAAGCTAACTCAACATTTGCTAATACCGTTTGATGAGGAATTAAGTTATAATTTTGGAAGACAAAACCTATACTATGGTTTCGATAAGTGTCCCAATCTTTATCTTTGAAGTTCTTGGTAGATTTACCATTGATGATTAAATCACCTGTTGAATACCCGTCTAATCCCCCAATAATATTTAAAAGAGTTGTTTTACCACATCCTGATGGACCTAAAATACTTACAAACTCAGTTTCACGAAATTTTAAATCAATTCCTTTTAAGGCACTCACACTATTTGTACCACTTAAGTACTTTTTGGTTATTTTTTTAAGTTCTAACATATTTATCCTTTCTGTTATCTTTTTTTAGATACATTATGATTATATGCTTTTTAAGAAGAATAGTCAATTATTGAGCTTATTTATTCTTCTTTTTGGAATGATTTTGAAATGGGAGTAGGAATATAAAAAAATATATGTAGAGCAGGAAAAGTATTATTTATAATAATCATCGAATTTTTTTGATGGATTGTATTAGAAAAAATGTGACTTTAGTAAAGGCTTTAAAGATATAAAAAAAGAATATTTAAAGGAATAGAGGGTAGATGTACTTTTTCATTTAGGTTAAAATTATTTGTATTTAGGTCAAAAAATGCTTGACATTGCATAAGATATAATGTTATAGTAGTACTGCATTTTAAATTGGTTCTACCTGTGTAGAACTATATTTAATAGAAATTCTGATACACCAGGATGTGTGTTAATGAGAGAGGAGGAAATATACATGCCAACATTTAATCAACTTGTTAGAAAAAACAGAAAGGACAAAACGAAAAAAAGTAAATCACCAGTTTTAAACGTAGGTTATAATGCACTAGAGAGAAAACAAAATGATGCAAAAGGACCTCAAAAACGTGGTGTATGTACTCGTGTTGGAACTAAAACACCTAAAAAGCCTAACTCAGCTTTAAGAAAATATGCTCGTGTAAGACTTTCAAATGGTAAGGAAGTAGATTGCTATATTCCAGGAGAAGGACATAACTTACAAGAACATAGTGTTGTTTTAGTAAGAGGTGGACGTGTTAAAGACTTAATCGGTGTTCGTTATCATATTATTCGTGGAACACTTGATACTCAAGGAGTTAATAACCGTAAACAAGGCCGTAGTAAATATGGAACTAAAAAACCTAAAAAATAATTGAGAAAGGAGAATAACGATGCGTAAAAGACGTGCAATAAAAAGAGATGTTTTACCTGATTCTATTTATAACTCAAAACTTGTTACAAAACTTGTTAATACAGTTATGAAAGATGGTAAAAAAGGTACTGCTGAAGCAATTGTTTATGAAGCATTTGATATCATTAAAGAGAAAACAGATAAAGATCCTATGGAAATCTTTAATCAAGCTTTAGAAAACGTTGAACCAGCTTTAGAAGTTAAGTCAAGAAGAGTTGGTGGATCTAACTATCAAGTTCCAGTTGAAGTTAGTGAAACTCGTAAAAAGACTTTAGCATTCCGTTGGATTGTAAACTATGCAAAAACAAGAAATGGAAAGGGAATGGCCATGAATCTAGCGAATGAATTAATTGATGCTGCTAACGGTGTTGGTGGTGCAGTTAAAAGACGCGAAGATACTCATAAGATGGCAGAAGCAAATAAAGCATTTGCTCATTATAGATGGTAATTATTATGGCAAGAGATGTATCTTTAGATAAAATAAGAAATATTGGTATTATGGCGCATATCGATGCCGGAAAAACTACCACAACTGAAAGAATTTTGTTCCATACTGGTATTACTCATAAAATTGGAGAAACTCATGATGGTGAGTCACAAATGGACTGGATGGATCAAGAAAAAGAAAGAGGTATTACCATTACTAGTGCAGCAACAACTGCTCACTGGAAAGGATATCGTTTAAATATTATCGATACTCCAGGTCACGTAGATTTTACTATTGAAGTTCAAAGATCTTTACGTGTACTTGATGGTGCTGTTGCTTTAATTGATGCTCAAGCTGGAGTTGAACCTCAAACAGAGACTGTTTGGAGACAAGCAAATGAATATAAAGTTCCTAGAATGATTTGTGCTAACAAAATGGGTAAAATGGGAGCTGATTTCTATTATAGTTTAAAGACTATTAAGGATCGTTTAGGGGCTAAGGCTGCTCCTATTGAACTTCCTATTGGAGCTGAGTCAGAATTCCGTGGAGTTATTGATTTGGTTACTCGTAAAGCAATTGAGTTCGATGGAAGTGAACATGAAAATGCAATAGAAGTTGAAATTCCTGCTGATATGAAAGATAAAGTTGAGGAATATCGTACATTCTTAATTGAATCTGTTGCAGACTATGATGAAGAATTAATGATGAAGTATTTAGATGGTGCGGAAATTACAGAAGATGAATTAAAAGCTGCTATTCGTAAAGCTACTTTATCAGTTGAATTCTTCCCAGTATTATGTGCTGATGCTTTAAGTAATAAAGGTATTAAACCATTACTTGATGCTATTGTTGCATATTTACCTAGTCCACTCGATGTTGAAGCTATTTTGTGTACAGATAAAAATGGTAATGATGTTTTACGTCATCCAAGTGATTCTGAGCCATTTACAGCTTTAGCATTTAAGATTATGACTGATCCTTATGTAGGTAGACTTTCATTTTTCCGTGTATACTCTGGTGTACTTAAGAGTGGTTCTTATGTTCTTAACTCTACTAAGGGAGAAAAAGAAAGAATTGGTCGTATCTTACAAATGCATGCGAACCAAAGAAAAGAAATTACGGAGGTTTATGCAGGTGAAATTGCGGCTGCTGTAGGACTTAAAAATACCACTACTGCTGATACACTTTGTGATGAGAAAAATCCATGTATCATGAAGGGTATGGAATTCCCAGAACCTGTTATTGATATTGCAATTGAACCAAAGAGTAAAAATGATCAAGATAAAATGGCTTTAGCTATTCAAAAACTAGTGGAAGAAGATCCAACTCTAAGAGTTAAGACGGATCATGAAACTGGTCAAACTGTACTTTCAGGTATGGGTGAGTTACACTTAGATATTATTATCGATCGTATGAGAAGAGAATTTAATGTTGAGTGTAATAGTGGTAAACCACAAGTTGCTTATCGCGAAACAATTAAGACTGCTGCTGAATGTGAAGGTAAGTATATTAAACAATCTGGTGGACGTGGACAATATGGACATGTTTGGGTTAAATTTGAACCTAATCCAGAAAAAGGTTATGAATTCGTGGATGCTATCGTTGGTGGTGTTGTTCCTCGTGAATATATTCCAGTAACTGATAAAGGACTACAAGAAGCTATGGCTGGTGGTATCCTTGCAGGTTATCCAATGGTAGATGTTAAAGCAACATTATTTGATGGTTCTTACCATGATGTTGACTCATCAGAAATGGCTTTCAAAATCGCTGCTTCTATGGCTTTAAAAGAAGCTAAGAATAAATGTAACCCAGTACTTCTTGAACCAATAATGAATGTTGAAGTTATTGTTCCAGATGAATATATGGGTAATGTTATGGGTGATTTAACTAGTCGTCGTGGCAAACCTATGGGACAAGAATCTCGTGGTAATGCTTTATCTATTAGAGCAATGGTTCCTTTAGCTGAAATGTTTGGTTATGCTACAAGTTTACGTAGTAATACTCAAGGACGTGGAAATTTCACAATGACACTTGATCATTATGAAGAAGTTCCTAAGTCTATTGCTGAGGATATCATTAAGAAAAATAGTGTTAATTAAAAATTGACACGTTAAATAACGAATAATACTTGAAAAATATTCAAGCATTAGATAAAATATAATAGTAAATATTGAAAGGAGAAAAAAATATGGCAAGAGAAAAATTTGATCGTTCAAAAGAGCATGTTAATATTGGTACTATTGGACACGTCGACCATGGTAAAACAACTTTAACTGCTGCGATTACAAAATATTTTGGACACTTTGTTGATTATGCTGATATCGATAAAGCTCCAGAAGAAAGGGAAAGAGGTATTACAATTAATACAGCTCACGTTGAGTATGAAACTGACAAACGTCACTATGCTCACGTTGACTGTCCAGGACATGCTGACTATGTTAAAAACATGATCACAGGTGCTGCTCAAATGGATGGTGCTATTCTTGTAGTTTCTGCTGCAGATGGACCTATGCCTCAAACAAGAGAACATATTCTTTTAGCTCGTCAAGTTGGTGTTCCTAAAATTGTTGTTTATATGAACAAATGTGACCAAGTTGATGATCCAGAATTACTAGATTTAGTAGAAATGGAAATTAGAGAATTACTTGGAGAATATGGATTTGATTCTGAATGTCCTATCATTCGTGGATCTGCTTTAAAAGCACTTGAAGGTGATGAAGCTGCTGCTCAATCAATTCGTGATTTAATTGCTGCAGTTGACTCTTATATTGATGCTCCAGTTCGTGATACTGATAAACCTTTCTTAATGAGTATCGAAGATGTATTTACAATTTCAGGACGTGGTACAGTTGTTACTGGTCGTGTTGAAAGAGGTAAATTAAATCTTAACGACGAAGTTGAAATTGTTGGACTTAAGCCAACTAAGAAAACAGTTGTTACTGGTATTGAAATGTTTAGAAAATCACTTGATTTTGCTCAAGCTGGTGATAATGCTGGTGTTCTACTTCGTGGTGTTGCTCGTGATGAAGTTGAACGTGGACAAGTTCTTGCTAAACCGGGAAGTGTTACTCCTCATCATAAGTTCAAAGCTAGTGTGTATGTACTTTCTAAAGAAGAAGGCGGACGTCATACTCCATTCTTCTCAAATTACAGACCACAATTCTATTTCAGAACTACTGATGTTACTGGTGTAATTGAACTTCCAGCTGGTGTTGAAATGGTTATGCCTGGTGATAACGTTGACATGACTGTTGAATTAATCGCTCCAGTTGCACTTGAAAATGGTACTAAATTCTCTATCCGTGAAGGTGGACGTACTGTTGGTGCTGGTGTAGTATCAGAAATCATTGAATAATAAAAATAGAGCCTAGAAATAGGTTCTTTTTTATATATTTTTGCAATTAAAAGGGATTGTGTTTAAGCAATCCTTTATTGTTATTGGGTTCTTTTTCTGGTTTGGTTGTTTCACTTGTTTCTTCTTCATTATCTGGTTCTAATTTTTCATCATCATTTGGTAAGATATCATCAAGTGGATCATCTTTCTCGTCCGGTTCATTATTATCATCTGGAGTATTATTGTCTCCTTCATTTGGTTTAGTTGGATTATTAGGATTTGTACTAATACTGTTTATATAAATTGTTATTTCGCTTACATTGGTTAATAAAATGCCATCTGATATACTTTGATTTGAAATTAATCCAGGAGCTATATTAGGATTGTAATAGCTACTTGTTTCGTCTACAAATTCTTTATGTAATGTAATGCTATGATTTGTTGCCCAATTCTCGATTTCACTTACACTTTTGCCTACAAAGTTTGGCATTGTTTCTAATTTAGTTCCCGTAGTAATACCTTGTCCTGTTACTTTGGTAGTATAGTCTTCATTGGCATCAAAATTAAATGTTTTAGTCATTTCATGGTTTTTTAGCTCTAAATTTTCTTTCATTAACTTTGTGATTGCTTCTAGAGAACCTGGATAGTAGCCTATTGCTGATGTGATACTTCCGTTGTTACTTAGTCTAACTGGTAAACTATAGTATTCTAAGTATGTTTTTTCAATTGTTAAGAATGAGCCATCATTTAGAGAATTACTAATCATTGATTTTAAAATATCATATAGTGATAGTATTTGTTTGGTAGACATATTAGTTGTAATGTTTTTGGTAATAGCATTTAATATTTCCTCAAATTTAGATAAATTTTCGATATTTACAGCTTTTTTAGCAATTGCTTCCACTACTTGTTGTTGATGTCTATTTCGATCAATGTCACTTTGTAAATAAAGATGACGACATCTAGCATAGGCTAGAGCTTCTTCACCATTGATTGTTTGTAATCCAGGGTCTAAATAAATCATACCTGATGCACTTGTGTTTCGATCACTATTTTGTTCACAAAACTTTCCACCACAGTTTATACCATGATTGTAGTTGAAATCTGGTTTCTCAATATCTACTTCAATTCCCCCTAAGGCATCTACTAAATCAACTACACCTTTAAAGTTTATTTTTACGTAGTAATCAATGGTAATATCAGTAAATTGCTCTACAGTATCAATGACACAACTTGTTCCATAAGCGGCACTAGAATTAATTTTAGCATAACGATTATTGTTACATGCTATTGGTACATAAGTATCTCTTGGAATAGAAAACATTGTAGCATTTAAAGTTTTAGGATTAAATGTAATTACCATTAATGTATCTCCATTAAAAGCAGCATTGGCATTTAACCCGTCTGTTTCGCTATCTACTCCCATTAATAGAACAGTAAATGGCTCTGTTAGTTTTTTATCGCTTACTAAAGTTGTATCTTGATTTTTCATCTTTTTACTATAAGTATAAGCTATTTTCGTATTCTTAAGTTCACTAAATGCTTCTTCACTACCAAAAATTGTTTGGTAGTTGGTGGTTAAAAATATCCCGCTTATTTCGCCATCTAATAAGTCAAATATCATTTCATAATAACTAGAGTATTCTATTATTTCATTTTTGGTTAAATTCTCTTCTTCTATTAATTCTTTGGCTAACATGTTTCCTTCGATATCTTCTGTATTATTAATCATACCTAAAGTACTATTTTCATTTATTTCTGTTTCATTTAATGTTACTAAATTTGTTGTATAAGTAATATATTCTTCTTCTGTAATATTACTAATTCCCGTATAAAGAGTATTGATATAATAATTAGCAAAGCTAAATATAATAGCTAATATTATTGTAATAGCTGTCGTAATTGATATTGTAATATATTTTTTTAGAATTAAATTAATTAAATTCCATAAAAAGTATGTAAATAACCATATACCAAATATTACCATTACAATTACTCTCACTACAGTTTCAATTCCTGATAAAGATATTAAATTTTTGATTAATAAGCCATATGTAATGGAATAAATAATAAAAGTAATTAGATAGACTATTAAGAAGATTTTATTTGTTTTTTTTAATTTATTGAATAATATTTTCATTGGCAACCCTCATTTTTATTTTTATAAACACTATCTATTATATAATATATTTGAAAGACTTGCAATTTAAATGTATGCTTTACATCATTTTACTGCTTATTTTATTAGTATTAGTTGTGAATTTTGTGTAAATAGTTTATAATTATTATGAATAATAGTAAGGAGGTAAATATGAAGAAGAATTTAGTTTTATTTTTTACTTTCTTTATATTTGTCTTTTCTTGTCTAATTTTGAATGCTTGGGCTAGTGAATATGTTGTTTTTTTAAGTACTAATAATATTAGAAGTGGTCCTAGTACGAATTATTCTGTTTTAGGATTGGAAGCGGTAGGGTCTTCTTATTATTTAAAATCTAGTAATTTAGTAAAAGATGAAAAGCAAAATGGCTCTTGTGATGCTGGGTGGTATCAAATTGATTATAATGGCAAAACTGGTTATGTTTGTAGTGAATATGTTCGTTTAGGTGGAACTAGTTATGAAGATGGCAAAGAGCCTTCAAATTCATGTGAAGTTCAAATGCAAGAAGCAGGCTTTCCTTCTAGTTATTGGTCTGGATTATGTAGTATGAAGGAAGCTCATCCAACATGGACTTTTAAAGCAGTTCAAACTAATTTAGAGTGGAGTGTAGCAGTTGAAAAAGAAAGTGCTTGTGGAGTTAGTCTAATTCAGTCTAGTAATTCTGAATATATTGATACTAGTTGTAGTTCTAAAGAGGGGTCTTTTAGAGCAGCTAGTAAGAAGGCTGTTGCTTTTTATATGGATCCTAGAAATTTTTTGACTGATAAATATGTTTTTCAGTTTGAATATTTAAAATATGATAATAGTCTTGCCTCAACTTATACATCTGCTATAGATACAATGTTAAAAAATGCTTCTTTTTATCAATATCATTTAGGACTTGGAACTAATTTTGCTCAATTAGTAAATGATGCAGGTAAAGAAAAAGATTTTAATCCAATATCACTTGCTGCTAGAATGTATCAAGAAATGGGGACTGGTACTAGTTTATATAATTTATATAGTGGTGTTTATACAGGTGATAGTAATGCGTTTTATGGCTATTATAATTTTTATAATATTGGGGTAAATAGTAGTTGTGTAAATAATATTACAAAATGTGGATTGTCTTATGCTAAAAATCATGGATGGAATAGTGTTTATAATGCAATTAAGGGTGGAGCAGATTTGTTAGCAGATAGTTATTTGCAGAATGGACAATATAATACTTATTTACAAAAATTTAATGTTGTTCCCGTAAATCCGGATTCTATTTATACTCATCAATATATGACTAATATTGCAGCTCCATCTAGTGAAGCCACTTCTACTTATAGTTCCTATAAGAAAATGGGATTATTAGAAAGCCCGTTTATCTTTTATATTCCAGTTTATCATAATATGAGTCAGGATATTGATAATACTCCTAGTGGAGGAAGTGGAGGGGGCGATAGTAATAGTTCTGTACCTTCTAATTTAGCTCCTACTTCTATTATTACTAGTGCAGGTTATAAGTATAGTGGAGAATATATTACTGGAATTCAGGCAAATACGACAGTATCTTCTTTAAAAGGGGCTTTGGAAGGTATTGGAGGAAATGGAACAGTTACTATTACTGATAGTAATGGACGTGCAGTTAATTCTGGAGATTTAGTAGGTACAGGTTACAAAGTTACTATTAATGGTACTACAAAATCGACATTTATTGTGCTTATTTATGGTGATGTAAGTGGAGATGGGAAGATTTCATCTTTAGATTTATTAAAATTACAAAAACATATTTTGAAAGTTTCTACTTTATCTGGTGCGTATTTGAAGGCAGCAGATGCTAATAAAGATGGAAAAATTTTAGTTTTAGATTTAGTGGTTATTCAAAAAGATGTTTTAAGTGTTGAAAAAATAAACCAATAAGGAGGATTTTATGAAAAAATTAGTCAGTTTATTTATTGTATTTATCTCATTTAGTTTTTTTATGATAAATGTTTCAGCGTCTAGTGGTAAAATTAGTATTTCTTCTTCTTCAACAGTTGTTGTTGGTAATACTGTTACAGTAACAGTTACTTTATCTAGTTCAACAGCTTTGGGAGCTTGGGAATTTAATATTGATTATGATAGTAGTTATTTGAGACTTACTTCATCTACATCTGAAAATGGTGGAACTTATTTTGTTAATTATGGTGATGGAAAGACAAAATCAAAGACTTATACTTTGAAATTTAAAGCATTAAAGAGTGGAACAACCAATATTACAGTTGGTAGTTATGATATTTATGATTGGAATGAAGAGAGTATGAGTATTAGTAAGTCGAATAAAAAACTTACTTTAATGACTCAAGAAGAATTAGAAGCTAGTTATAGTAAAGATAATAATTTGAAAGGTTTGACTGTAAAAGTCGGAGAAGAAAGTTATGATCTTGATCCTGTATTTGATAAAGATACTTTAGAATATAAGGTTACTGTGCCAACTGGTACAACTACAGTTCAAATTGAAGCATTAAAAAATGATTCTACCGCTACAGTTAATGGTGATGGTGATATTGAAGTTACAGAAGGGCTTAATACTATTCCTATTGTAGTTACTGCTCAAAATGGTGATGAAAAAACATATACTTTAATTGTTAATGTTGAAGATCAAAATCCTATTAATGTTACTATTGATGGGAAGAATTATACAGTAGTAAAAAGTAAGACTTTACTTACAGCTCCTGTTACTTTTACAGAATCTACAGTAAAGATAAATGATTTTGATATTCCGGCTTTTGTAAATGATAGTTTGGGTTATACTTTAGTTGGTTTAAAGGATGAAGATGGAAAAATTTCTTTGTATCGTTATCATGATGAAAATTATACATTATATACTGAACTTAATTCTAAATCTTATATTTTAGTTCCTGTTGATTTTTCCAAAGAACTTGATTATATTAAAACGACGGCAGATATTAATGGTGTTAAAAGAGATGTTTATAAATATAGTGAAGATAGTGATTTCGTTATTATTAATGCTATAAACTTAGAAGATGGTAAAGAAAATCTATATTTATATGATCCATCAAGTGGGGCTGCTATACTTTTTGACGAATCTTTTATTCAAGATACTAATAAAACGATAGAAAATTATACTTATGTTATTATTGCCTTTGCTGGTGCTTTATTCTTGATGTTAATTCTTATTTTTGGCTTACTTCATAGTACGAAGAAGAAACAAAAGAAGATTAATCAATTTATTGAAAAACAAGAAGCTAAAATTGAAGCTACAAGAAAATTAAATGATGTGGTTAGCGAGGTTAAGAAAATTCAAGAAGAAGAAAAGTTAAATAAAAAAGATGTAAGTAATAATTCTTCAAGTGAAGAATTAAAGATTGAAGAAGTTAAATTAGAAGAAACTGGTGAGTTAAATCAAGAAGAAAAACAAGAAGTACAAGAACCAGTTAAGAAATCTAAAAAAGAATTGAAAAAAGAGAGAAAAGAAGCAAAGAGAAAAGAAAAGGAAGCTAAAAAGAAAGAAAAAGACGAATTCTTTCAGGATGAAGTAGTTTCTACAGAAACAAAAATAGAAGATGAAATTAAAAATATTGAAGATCATGTGACTGATGATACAGAAGAAATTTATGATATCTTTGAAGATGATCGGAAGAAAAAGAAGAAAAAATAGAACTTCTTCTTTTTGTTTGATATAATATTTATGGAGGGAAAAGAATGGAACTTCATGATGTAAAAGGTGTAGGCCCTAAAATGCTTCAGAATCTAAAAGAATTAAATATTTTTTCTTTAAATGATTTACTTTCTTATTATCCTTATCGCTATGATTTGTTTCAACCTGTAACTTTAAATGAAGATTATAATCATGAGAGAATTGCTATTAATGTAGTTGTGGAAACTACTGCTACTACAGCTTTTATTCGCAAGAATTTTAACAAACTTCAGTTTCGAGTAAATCATAATAATAAAATTATGTATGCTGTTATTTTTAATCGTGCTTTTTTGAAGCCTAATATTTTGATTGGGAAAACAATTACATTAATTGGTAAATATGATGTTAAGAAAAATACTTTTATTTGTGATGATATAAAGTTAAATCCTTTAACTAAAAAAGAAATTATTCCTATTTATCATGTGAGAAAAGGACTTAAAAATAATGATATTAGAAAGATCATTCTAAATGCTTTAAATGATAGTGCTAAAGTAATAGATTATGTTCCAAATGAGTTTAGTATTAAGTATGATTTTATTAGTAAAAAACAAGCTTTGAGGATGATTCATATGCCTTATAATTATGAAGAAGTAAAAAAAGCTAAAATTTATTTGAAGTATGAAGAATTATTTTTATTTTTGTTTAAAATTGGTTATATGAAAAATGAAAATGAAAATACTTTAAAAGAAGAAAAATATTTTGATCAAAATAAACTAGATTTTTTTATTCAACAACTACCTTTTTCTTTAACTGATAGTCAAAATGAAGCTCTTTCTTTGATATTAAATGATATTAGAAGTAATAAAAAAATGAATCGTTTGGTTCTTGGTGATGTTGGTAGTGGAAAGACTATTATTAGTTTTATTAGTATTTATGCTAATTATTTAGCTGGTTATCAAAGTGTTTTAATGGCTCCTACAGAAGTTTTGGCAAGACAACATTTTGAATCGGCTTTAAATTATTTTAAAGAATTTAATCTTATCGTTGATTTATTAGTAGGTAGTATGACTAAAAAAGAAAAAGAAAATGTGAAAGAAAGATTAATTAGTGGAGATATAGATATTTTAATTGGTACGCATGCTATTATTGAAGAAAGTGTTTCTTTTTATCGTCTAGGTCTTGTTATAACAGATGAACAACATCGATTTGGTGTTAAACAGCGAGAAATTCTTAAAAGTAAAGGAGAAGTTCCCGATGCTCTTTACATGAGTGCTACTCCAATTCCTAGAACTTATGCTTTAACTTTATATGGTGATTTAGATGTTTCTTTTATTCGACATAAACCTGGTGGCAGGAAAGAAATCATTACTAAGATAAAAAAATATAGTGAACTTAAAGATGTACTTATGCATGTCTTAGAAGAAATAAAAAAAGGACATCAAGTGTATGTAGTAGCCAGTATTATTGATGATAATGAGGAGTTAGATTTAAAAAGTGTAGAAACACTTAAGAATAAGTTTAATCTTGCTTATCAGGGTAAAATTCCGATTGAAATTTTACATGGTAAACTTAAACAGAAAGAAAAAGATGCTATTATGCAGAGATTTAAAAATAATGAAACTAAAATACTTATTTCAACAACTGTGATTGAAGTAGGTGTGGATGTTAAAAATGCTACTGTGATGGTGATTTTTGATGCTGATCGATTTGGCCTTGCAACTATTCATCAACTACGTGGTAGGGTAGGAAGAAATAGTTTTGATTGTTATTGTTATTTAATTTGTGATAAGGAAATTGATAGACTTAAAGTTCTTGAAGAAAGTAATGATGGCTTTTATATTGCTGAAAAAGATTTGGAGTTGCGTGGAGAAGGAGATCTTTTTGGTACTATGCAAAGTGGTGTAAAAACATTTAAAATAGCTGATCTCAAAGATGATCTTAAAATTATGATGCAAGCTAAGCAAGATAGTGAAGAATATTTGAAAAGTGAGCAATATAAAAATAATATGAATTATTATAAAATAGTTCGAGATTTAGAAAGATTAAATTAATTTGAAAAAAAACATAAAAGGTGATTGACAAATGTCGAAAAAAATAATATCATTATTATGACATGATAAACATCATGTCCGAATCACTTTTACGACTTTATGTGAAAGTGAGTCAACCAAAACCCCCTGAAGTCCAGCAGAAATGCTGGACGTTTTTGTTTTTCCCAGTATTTAAGGGAGTTTTTTTTATTTTCAAATGATAAAAAAAGATTTTATGTAACATTTATGTAACAATTTTAAGTATTTTTGAAAATTTAAGTATAAAAAAATAAGGAAACTAGTATTTTAACCACTTTCCTTATTTGCTATAAACTTATCTCATATTCATCATTATTTTTAGTTGCTTCTAATTCAATATTATTTTTGGTGTTTTAATTTGATGGGTACTTAGATATCATAAATAAATTATAGTTATATTTAGAGGGAGATTTCTAATGAAAGTTGTAATTGTGTGTGGAAGTTTAAGATTTTATAAAGAGATGATGGAAGTAGCAGAAAAAACGGAATTAGAAGGAAATCGTTTGTTAGTACTTTACATTAGAAGAAGCTTTAATACTTGATAACATGCATAAAGAATGAATTAAATTAGCAGCTGCTAGATGGTATATGGAAATAGCCCAAATCAAAATATTGAATTTTCGGGAGTATTAAATAAAGAAATTATATACTATTATACTATATAGATTTGTAAAAAATGATAAAAAGATAAGAAAATTTAGAAATAAATATTTTTATTATTCAATATTTAAATTGGGACTTAATATTATTTGGGAAAATTAATTAACAATTTGTTCAAAGAGATTTACTTCTTTTTTTTCTTTTGTTATAATGATAATAAGGAGTGAAATTATGAAGAATTGGAAAGTTTATGGAATAATAGTAACAGTAGTATTGGTAGTTGTTTTGATTGGTGTTTGTATTTATGCTTTTGTATTTAAAGAAACTATTACAGAGGCAGAGGCACAGGATATTGCTTTTAAATATGCTGAGGTAAATAAAAATGATGTTACTATTTTAACTGTGAAAAAAGACAGGGAAGATAGAGAATATGAAATAAAATTTTATGATGATTTTTATGAATACGAAATTGATGTAAATTACAATAGTGGAAGGGTTCAAAATTTTGAGAAAGATCTTCGAGATAATGTGGATATGAATCAAAATACGAATAATACAGTTTCTATGTCTGAGGAAGAAGCTAGAAATATAGCTTTGCAAAGGGTTGGAAAAGATAGCAGTCAAGTTAATTTTACTAGAGTACGTATTGATCGTGAGAATGGAATTACAGTTTATGATGTGTATTTTTATGATAGTGAAAAAGAATATGAGCTTAGTATAGATGTTGAAACAAAAGAAGTTGTTAGTTATAAAGAAGATTATTTAAAAGGAAATAATAATACAAGTTCGACTAATTATATTGGTATAGATAAGGCAAAAGAAATTGTGTTAAATCATGCTGGTTTAGATAGTAGTGATGTAAGATTTAGTAAAGTAGAATTAGATCGTGATTATCATATGGCTACTTATGAAATAGAGTTTTATTATAATTATTATGAATATGATTATGAAGTAGATGCCGTTACTGGTGAAATTCTTAAATACGAGAGGGATAGATAATGAAAAAGATTGCTATGAGGCCTTCTAAACCAGTAGCTTTTTTAGGATCACTTGGAGGGTTATGTTTGAGTATTTTTGGTTTATTATATGCGATTCCTAATTTAGGTGTATTTGGTATTATATGGACGATTATTGCTTTTTTAATAACGCTTTATTATGCTATTAATTTATTTACAAAAAATGGTTTAGCTTTATATAAAGCTGATATAGAAGAAAAAGAGAAAAAGACTAATAAAAAATAGTCTTTTTTCATATGTTTTAATATGAAAAAAATTGGTATTATAGTGAGAAGTTTTGAAGAAAATGGAAAATGGTTTGTTGGATGTAGAAAAGATGTTTTAGATGTTTTGGAGGATTATTCTGTAAATATTATTTTAATTCCTATTTATTTTTCTTTTGAATATATAAAATCGCTTCTAAAGTTATGTGATGGAGTTATTTTAACTGGTGGCAATAAATTTCATCCTAATGATTTTTTGTTGGTTCAGCATTTATATAATTGTGATATTCCTACATTAGGTATTTGTCTTGGTATGCAAATAATGGCTCTTTTTTTGGGGGATGGTCATGAATTTGATGTTAGCTCTATTCATCAATTAAAAAATAATGAGGGACATAATATTTATATTAAAAAAGGTTCATTATTATATAAAATTATTGGTGAAGATAAAATATCTGTTAATAGTAGACATTATACAGGTATATCTTCTACAAATCTAAATGTTTGTGCGGTAAGTGAAGATAATATAATAGAAGCAGTCGAAGATCCAAATAAGCGCTTTTTTTTAGGATTACAATGGCATCCTGAATCTTTAAAAGATAAAAAAAATGATTTGATATTTCAGAATTTTATTAAATCATTAATATAATTTTTGCTAAATTGAGATATTTTTTATGTTTGGATTATATCATGATTAATTCTTTTAGTTCTTGATTTTGTTTATGATATTTTAAAAAGAGGATTTTTTACCAATTTTAAAGGAATATCTAAAAATTTGATATTCCTTTGATAATCTAGTTTTTTAATTCTTTTATATTTTATCTTTTTCATAAAAATTGTTAATTGAATTTAATATATGTTTGATATTTTCTTCAGTAAATGGTTTATTTAGTATATCTAATATTTGATAACTAAATGCTTTTTTTATTGTTTCTTTAGTATCATCACCAGTTATAACAACAATAGGAATTTTGTTTATTAAATTGTGCTCTTTTAAAAATTCTAAGACATCAAAACCGTTTAAATCGGGCATATTTAAATCAAGTAAAATAGCATATAGATTGTTATTTTTGATAGCCTCAATTGCATCATTTCCATTTTTGGCTTTTATAATATTATAATTATTTAGATTTTCTTCTAAAAAGTTTAAAATAATATTAGAATCATCGGCAATTAATATTATTTTTTTAGAACTATTTTCAAAATATTTGTTTAATATTTCAATAATTTTCTTTGTAACTTGTTTTAGATTATCAAAATTTGTTTCAATAAAATTGATATCATTTTCTTTACCTTTTAGTTCATGAGATAAGAAAATTTCAGCTTCATTTTTAAAACCTAAATATTTTGCTTCACTTTTCATACTGTGAGCTATAATTGCATAGTTTGCACAATCTTTTGAATTTTTATAATATTCTAAGCTGTTAATTTTTTCTTCTAAAGAGTTTTTGAATTCTAATAGGTTTTCGTTATAAGAATCCATATCTCCCCAAAATTCTAGACTTCCTTTTACATCTACATTGTTATTAACTAATAATTCTACTTTTTCCATACACTACTTCCTTCCCAAATACTTATTAATAACCTTATTTAATAGTTTTCTATCAATTGGTTTTGATAAATAACTGTTAAATCCAATATTTAAATATTTTTCATCTGTGCCTTCAATAGCATCTGCTGTTAAAGCGATTACGGGTGTTATAAAATCTTCATTTTCTTTTAATTTATATAGAGTTTCAACACCATTCATTTTGGGCATCATAATATCCATAAATATTAAATCATATTGTTTGTTATTAGCTTTTTCAAGCGCTTCTTCACCACTTATAGCGGTGTCGATTTCGAAGTTGTATGGTTTCATTAAGGTTTGAGCAACTTTAAGATTAATTTTTGAATCATCTACAATTAATATTTTTTTGTCATTATATTGTTGATAAATCATTTCTTCATCTAATTCTTCTGTTTTAGGAACTTCCATGTTGATAATTTCTTGTTCTAGATATATTCTAAATGTTGAACCTTCACCATATTTTGAGAATACTGTAATGCGACCACCCATTAAGTCAACTAAACTTTTTGTAATCGCAAGTCCAAGTCCTGTTCCTTCTGTTGTGGTATTTTTATCTTCATCAATTCGTTCAAATTTCCCAAAAATAGTTTCTAATTTATCTTTTTTTATCCCTCTTCCGGTATCTTTAACTGATATGTACATTAAACATGTCTTTTTGTCTAAGCGATTAATACAGTTGACATTGAAAATAATTTCACCTTTATCAGTGTATTTGGCTGCATTAGTTAAGACATTTAAGATTACTTGTTTTATTTTTGAAACATCTCCGCGTAAGGTGCCTGGAAGATCTGGAGAAAAACTCATCTTGAATTCAATTGGTTTTTCTTTTATGCGTGGTAAGACAAGTTTTCTTAGTCCATCAAACACTTCTCGTGGATTATAATTTTTAGGGATGATTTCTACTTTGTTTGCTTCTATTTTCGAGATATCTAAAATACCATTTACTGTTTCTAGCAATTGTTTTGAGGCTTCCACAATATCTTCAGCATATTCTTTAGTTTCTTTTAAATCGCTTGAATCAAGCATACATTCACTAAATCCTACAATAGCATTTAATGGTGTTCTTATTTCATGGGACATATTTGATAAAAAGTCTGTTTTAGCACGATTGGCTTTTTCAGCTTGTTCTTTGGCTATGTTTAATTCTTTAATCATTTTAACATCGGGATTTTCTATGGTAAAAAACATTAATAATACAATAAATGAGTGACCTGTTGTAGCAATTAAAATCGATCTATCATAAGATTGAACTAGTAAAACGATACCTAAAACAAGTACGCATGCTACTATTGGAATATATTTTTTTTGTTTAATTTTTTTAAAGTTTTTGATACATAGGATGATCCATGTAAAAACTATTATAAATAGTAGTATTAATAATAATGTCGTTATTGGACCATATGTATAGCATAGATTTCCATCATTATATATTTTGATTGGTAAAAACATGAGAATAATACTAATGAATATAGATAAGATAATTGTAATGTTTTTTAAAAAATTAAACTTTTTAATATTTTCTTTATCTTTTTCATTGTAATTTTTTGCTACCATCCATACATAAACATTAAAAATCATAGACCATATAAATATATATACAACATATAATTTTAATATTGTTATGGCAATTAAGTAAAGAACATTTACTTCAGCCATATCTACTGCGAAATAGCATAAGATTTCTAAAACTAATCCTATTAGATTCATTATAATTAGCCATTTATAAATGCTTATTTCCATTGATTTAATTTTTGGCTTCAAAAAGTATGCTATTGTTAAAAGGCTAATAAAAATTAAACTACAGATTGGAAAAGCCATAAATGCTTTCATTAGATCAACTCCTTATTGTATTCTTTATTTTCTTTCTCTTATTAAAATATTATTTTCACGTATTATTATTTCACTATCAGTGATTGGATAGCGGTTTATTCTGCCAAAGTTATCAATATCTGTTTGTAGAACTAAAGGCGATTTGTTATCTAGAATGTAATAGCCATCCTTAAATTCTGGTAATGATAAGTAGTCTCTTTTGGCAGTTACTTCGTTTGTATTAAAATGCGTAATAAATCTTGTTCCAATTAGTAAATCTATTCCAGGAGTTTTTAAATTGCTAATGTATGATAAAATTTCTTTTAGTTTGTCTTTCCATTCTTGTTTTACTACTACTACTATAGCTGGATACTCTTCATTATTGATAGAAAATTTAATTACTTCTGCTTCAGATATTCCAGGATGTTTTAAAATTTCTTCTTCAATATCAAACATAGCATAATGGTTATTTTGATTTGTAAAATAATCAGAATTTCTGCCAAATACGCGATATTTTCCGTTACTGTATCTAATAGCAACATCGCCTGTGTTAATCCAATGATCACTTGTAAATAGTTGTTTATTTAAAGCTTCATCAGTATAACCGGCTGTTTCACATGGGGAATATTTTTCAAGAATTCCTCTTTGATTATCTGATAATTCTTCTCTTGTTGTTGGATCTACTATGCGATATTTTACTCCTGGCACTGGAGATATTGTAACGTCATCAATTGATCCTTCTTTATCGGATACCCCTGTCATACTTGATGTTTCGGTCATTCCATATCCATTTAAAATGTATTTAATTCCTAATCTTTTTGCATTTTCACGATATTTTTTCATTTGAGCAGGTGTGACAGCTTCTCCTCCAATAAATACATACTTTACATGTTCTAAGGAATTATCAGCTAAACCACTTTCTTCTAATGTGGCTATATGACTTGGAGCTACTAAAGCAATATTTGCTTTGGTTTCAGCTAGATCTTTTCCAAATGCAAAGCGGTCATATTTGGGTTGATAGATATTTGTAAAACCACTAAATAATCCAGCGTGAATTCCGTGAATTGCACCTGTAGCATAAAAAATAGGAATAAAAACGGTATTTCTATCTCCAGGCTTAAAGTCAAACCAAGCTTGATCGTAAATTTGAGCCATTTTAGTTAAACTGTCAGCATAAACTTTGACGCCTTTAGGAATTTTACTTGTTGTTGCCCCTGTTAAAAAATGGGCAGCTATTTTGTTTTCTTGATATGGGAATTCTGTTTCATTTGTTATATTTTTACCTATTTCTGCAAATTCTTCTAATCTTATGAAATTTATATTGCTTGGTAATTTTTTACCACTTTTTATGTATTCATCAAGAAAATCTTTGGCATTTATTAATCCTTTTTTAGCCCCAATTTCTTTAACATATGGGTGCATGTAATCTGTAATACTAGTTATGATAACATTTTTTACTCCCGCTTTTTTAAGTTTTTCTATTAATTCTTCATTGATAAACCCATCAAAAATAATTGCAGTTTCGGCTCCTATTTCTTTTGTAAATCTATTTGTAAATGCGTGTAGAAATCCTGGTCCAACAGGCACAGCAATTTTGTCTGCATCAATAGCACCATAAAAAGTATTGACAGTTGCAATTGTTGATGGTGCAGATATAATAATTGGCTTTTCTTTTACTCCATCTAAATTTAGAAATGCTTTTTTGTAGTCATTAAACATTTTAAATGTTTCTTCATAAGTAAATTTACTTCCAAAATATTCTCCGGCAACTGTTTTTTCGTTGCCTTTATTTCTTATTTTTAAATCTTTAACCACTCTTCTATGAGGATTTTTAATTTCTTTTACATTTTCAACTTTAACCATAATATTTCTCCCTATCTATAATTATCTAAGGTAATTATAGTATATATCTTTACTTTTTTCAATATTATTCCTTTTTTAAATTAAAGTTTTTAGTTTTTCAAGAGTTTTTTATGTTATACTAATAATAGGAGGATAAAATAAAATGAAATTAGATGGAAAAGTAGCAATTGTTACTGGTGGGGCAATGGGTATTGGCCGAGGTATTGTGAATGTGTTTCTAAAATATGGTGCAAAAGTTATTATTTTGGATAACTCTGATAGGCTTCGTGATACGATTATGGAATTTAATCAAAAATATCCGGGTTATATTAATGGATATGTTGTGGATATTAGAAAACAATCAGTATTGGATGCTTGTTTTAATGAGATTAAAAATAGTTATGGTAGGGTAGATGTTTTAGTAAATAATGCGGGTGTATGTAAGCTTGCTAGTTTTGATAGTATGAGCGAAGACTTAAGAGATTTTCATTTTGATATTAATATTGTTGGTACATGGATGGTTACTCACACTTTTTTACCACTTTTAAAAATAAATGGTGGTGCAATAATTAATTTATCTAGTGTTACAGGACCTATAGTGGCTGATCCGGGGGAAGTTGCTTATGCTACAAGTAAAGCTGCAGTTCTTGGTTTTACTAAAAGTTTGGCGGCAGAACTTGTGTCAGATCGTATTCGAGTAAATGCTATTATGCCTGGATATGTTAAAACGCCGATGGTTGAGGGAATGGCTAAGGAATCAAATGGGGATAATCCTACATCGGTTGTAGATGGTATTGCTAAGGCTATTCCTATGAGGCGTCTTGCAGAGCCAGAAGAAATAGGAGAGTTAGCCGCTTTCTTGGCTAGTCAAGAATCCAGTTATATTACAGGTCAGGGTATTGTTATTGATGGTGGATCTACTTTGCCTGAGACTTCGACTATGGGAGTGTAATGATGAAATTTGAATTTAAAAATGTAGTTATATTTGTTTGTGCGGCTTTACTTATTATGGTTGCTCTTTATAAAATATTTGATGATCAAGAAAGAGCTTTATTTAAGATAAAAGAGAGTGATACATTAGAAACTACGTTATATTATCAGGATCAGACTAATTATTATTTATATGGTTTAGATGAAGTAGAAGTTACTTATCAAAACGAAAAGAAAAGTTTGAAAGAATTTTTAGAAGATGGTACTACTATTGATACTCTTGTTCAAGACGGAAAAAATGAGGAATTAAGTGATAGTATAGGGACACTTTATTATGTTGGTGAGGCAAATATTTTAGTTTGTCATAAGAATAACGAAAATTCTATTAATAACAATGTTTATATTGGAAATAAAGATATGAAATATGAAGAAGAATTTTGTAGAGGTGAGTGATTATGGAACTAAGTAAAGTTTTAGAAGAAAGAAGAAGTGTTAGGCATTATAATTCGTTAGAATTAAGTAAAGAAACAATTGAAGATATTTTAAATTATGCAATATTATCACCTTCTGCTCATAATAGGCAGCCATGGCATTTTATTGTAATTGAAAATCAAGTTTTAAAGAAAGAAATTGGAGATTTGCTTCAAGATAAAATGGGAGAAGTTGCTCAAGTAACAAGTAATGTTATTCGGAAGTCTCAAGCATTAATACTCGTTTTTGCAGATATTACGGAAGAGATTATGGATATTGTATCGGTTGGGGCTTGTATTGAAAATATGATACTTAGGGCTAGAGATTTAAATGTTGCTTCTCTATGGATTGGCTATATACTAAATATTGAAGAAGAATTAAAAAATAAATTTGCTTTAAATAAAAGGTTAATATCAGCGGTAGCACTAGGATATACCGATCATTTCCCAAGTAAAAGACCTAGAAAGGAATTAAACGAAGTAAGTGAGTGGTACTAATGAAAAAGAGAATTGTTATTTTTCTTGTGGTTTTGGTTGTTACAATTGGTGGATGTATAGGAGCTTATTTTTTCTTTACAAAAGATAGTGAAGAACTCCCACAATTACCTGATGAAAAGGAAGAGAAACCAACAAATGAATTAGAGGGGACTTTTTCTTCTTCTGACATTATATTAGATGGTTCAACAGCAACTCAGCCTTTAATTAAGGCGTTTGGGTCATATTTTATGAATGATGATTATGTAGAAAAAATAGAGCAAGATTTTACGAACACGCATAATAGTTATGTTAAACTAATTAATGGTGAAGTGGATTTAATCATTGTAACGGAGCCAAGTGAAGATGAACTTAATCTTGCTAAAGAAAAGGGTGTCGAACTAGAAGTTACAAAAGTTGTGAATGAGGGATTTGTCTTTTTTGTTAATGAAGAAAATCCAGTTGATGACTTGAAATTAGAACAAGTTGTGGATATTTATGCAGGAAAAATTAATTATTGGAATCAAGTGGGAGGGACAAATCATAAAATTATTCCTTATCAACGACCAGTAAATTCAGGAAGTCAAACCGGCATGCTTTCTTTAGTAATGAAAGACACTCCTATGAGAGAAGCTACAAAAGAAGAAGTGATTGAAAGTATGGGAGGTATTATCGATATTGTTGCTGATTATGACAATAATATTGATGGTATTGGTTATTCTTATTATTATTATGCTAATATTATGTATTATACTCCGGATATTAAATTTTTAGCTATTAATGGAGTTAAACCAACTTTTGAGGCCATTCAAAATGAAAGCTATCCCCTTATGACAGCTTATTACATTGTTACTCGTAGCAATGCTTCTAAGGAAACTCAAGATTTCAAGGAAGCTTTACTATCACAAGAAGGTAGAGTGGTAGCAAAGGAGGCAGGTTATGTCCCAACAAAAGAAAATTAATCTTATTTTTGGAATTGTTTTGATTTTAATTGTTGTTTTGGGAGTTAGTCTTACTAGTTATTTTATTATTCGCCATAAAGAAAGTGTGGATAAAAAGTCAGTTATTCACAAAGAAGAAGAAAAATATGACCCTTTTTTAGAATTTGATGAGGTTACTCATAAAGAAACCGTTGACTTTTATAAGGAATATCCAGTAAATCCTATTGATATTAATCTTGCTGGTACAGTAAGAATTGATGGCCTTAAAGATCAAACGATTGAAGATAAAGTGAATCAAGTTTTAAGTGAACTTTCAACAGAATCTGAGGATAATTATGTTTGTTTCGTTAATTTTAATGTTTCTAATGTGTTATCTATTCAGTGCGGAGAGGAGTCTCGTAATGTTAATTTAGTAACGGGAGAAGAAATTAAGCTAGAAGAACTATTTAATCAAGAGACTGATATGGATTTATTAATACGAAATGAAGCTTATCAATCTGTTTGTTCTTTTTCGGGATGTTATATTGATGATGAATTAGATATGGAATTTGAAAGTCAAGTAGAAAATAGAATTGTCGATTTTCTTCAAGATTTTAAAAATGATCGTAGTTTTTTAAGTATTAGTTATACTAATTTTAGTATTCTTCGTGCATCAGATCCTTGGTATTTTTATTCTTCTTATGCTCCTTATATTGATGAACTTACGATTTATGATCGCTTTTTAACAGATGATGATATTTATGAGAATGAAATATCTTTAACTTGTATGCCTCAGGATTGTTATAATATTACTCTTGCAAGTGAAAGTGATGATGCTTATTATTTTAGTGGATTTTTAAATGATACTAATTATCTTGATTTTGAAATTTTTAATAATAGTGATTACAATTCAACTATGCAAAAATTTCAAAAATATTCTTTTGATATGGAAGTAATTGGTGAAAAAGTGAAAAAACAAATAATTGAGAAACTTAATTTGGAAGAAATTGATCATTATAAAAATATTACTTTGAACATTAATATTTATAATAATGAACTGAATGGTTATCAATTAGATTATAGTTTGGTAGTTCAAACACTAGAAGAAAAAGAATTTTATAAAGCAATTTTAGGATATGAATTAGTAGAAGAAATTGATCGTGAAGAAGTTTATAAAAGGGATATTATTATGGATCAAAATGGGAATATTTCTTTCTTAGATAGTGATCCTACTATTTTTGAAGGATTTGAAGATAAATTATATTTATATATTATGGATGATTTAGCTAGAGAAAATATTGAGGAAAACTACTATAGTAATTTTAGTAATTATAATTATGGTAAGTGTGAGCTTTCTTCTGTTAATGCTAATGAATGTTTAGAAAATCGTGATTTTCACGAGTTAATTAGAGAAGCTAATTATGCAATTGATCCAGTTAATCAAAGAATTCATATGTATCACTTAATACCAGGAATAGGAATGGCACAGTCTTATGTTAATGTTTATTTACCTTTTTCAATGTTTGTTGATCCAAGTGAGGAAAATTAACTGCTATTTTTAGTAGTTTTTTTCTTTTTAAAAAAAAATATGTGGGTAAAAGTTAAATTTATTGATATAATATAGTAACTTAGTAAAGGATGGGATAGGATGAATCGATATGAAAGTACTAAAAAGGTGAGTTTTTTGGGTATTGTGGGTAATATTTTTTTACTTGTTATTAAATTTATTGTTGCTGTATTTAGTCATAGTGAAGCAATGATGGCTGATGCAATTAATTCGGCCGGAGATATTTTTTCTTCTATTATGTCTTATATCGGTAACAAAATAGCTGGAGTACCTAGTGATGAAGATCATAATTTTGGACATGGAAAAGCAGAATATATTTTTTCAATGTTTATTAGTATTTTTATGATTTTGGTAGGAATGAAAATTTTATTTGATTCGGTGATTGCTATTGTTAAAGGAGATACTTTTCAATTTTCAATTTATTTAATTATTGTTTGCTTGGTAACTATTTTAGTGAAGTTTTTTCTTTATTTATATGCTAAAAGAGTATTTTTAAAGCATCAAAATATTTTGGTTAAAGCAACAATGAAAGACCATAGAAATGATATTCTTCTTACTACTGGTACTTTACTATCAGTTATATTGGGGTATTTTGGTTATTACTTTTTTGATGGTATATTTGGTTCTATTACTTCAATATATATTATTTTTACTGGTATCGGAATTATGATTGAAGCTTATCGGGTTTTAATGGATGCTTCTATTAGTAAAGATGAAAAAGATTTAATTATTCATTTTATTTTAGAAAATAGCTGTGTTATTCGAGTAGAAGATTTTTATACTGTTCCGGTGGGTTATAAATATGTTATTGTTTTAACTATTGATTTGGATGGTAATTTAAGTACTTTTGCTTCGCATGAAATAGCTGATTTGATTGAGAAAGAATTAATTAAGAAATTTAAAAAAATATATAAAGTTATAATTCATGTAAATCCGGTTGAGAAAAAATAATTCATTATTCTAGTCTTTATGGTATAATTTTATTTGGTTAATCTAATAAATGAAGGTATGTCTCCGTATAACTTTAATGTTGGTAGTAGCAATAGTTGGGCTAACGTGTTCCGTGTGAATTCGAGTGGCAACCTCGATGCACCTAACGTGAATAACACGAATGGTGTGCGCCCAATATCTTTTTAAACTTAATATTTGGCTAAGGCTGAATATAAAAGCATTAAGATACAAGATTAATCAATGGGTAACCTGAATATTTGATATTGATATTTTAAATCTTGTGTTTAGAATTAGAACAATATCTTTGAGAGAGATTTCTCTCTTTTTCTTTACATTGATTTTAAGAGATATTGTCGATTTATTTAAAACTTAAGGCTATATTCATTTAATTATATTTACTTGTTTTAAAAGTTTTGTTATAAAGTTCTAAGGGAGACTTTAATGAAGGAAGAACAATATTATTTAGAAATAGAACATTTAATTAAGAAAAATGAAATAAACAAAAGGGTTAGACGTATAGAAGAAAATAACGATTTAGTTACCACCTATTGGAATGTGGGTAGGATTATTGTGGAAGCCCAAGGTGGTAGAAAAAGAGCAAAATATGGGAACGAACTTATTAAGAAATGGTCTATTAAGTTAACTGAATTATTTGGGAAAGGATATGATACAACGAATTTAAAAAGATTTAGACAGTTTTATCTGTGTTTTGAAAAAAGTGTGACACTGTCGTACCATTTAACATGGAGTCATTATTCAAATCTTTTACCAGTTAAAGATGAAAATAAAAGAAATTATTATATTAATCTATGTATTAAGGATAATCTATCAGTTCGAGAGCTTAGAAAAGAAATAAAATCAAATTCGTATGAACGTTTAATTGATAAATCTGTAAAGATTGAAATAGAAATACCTAAAAAATATTTGATTACTACAGGTATGAAAAATCCAATTTTTATTCCTGTTAGTCATGAAATAAAAAATGAACATGACTTAGAACTAAACATTTTAGCTAATCTTGATTATTTCTTTAAACAATTGGGTGATGGTTTTACTTATGTTAGTCATCAATACAAAATAAGTAATGGTAAAAATAATTATTTTATTGATTTACTTCTTTTTAACTATAAGTTAAATTGTTTTATTGTTGTAGAATTAAAACTTAGGAGTTTAGAGAAAGAAGATAAAGCTCAAATAGAGTTTTATATGAGATTAGTTGATGAGAAAATAAAAGAGTCACATCATAATAAAACAATAGGTATTATTATCTCAAAAGAAAGTAACAATTTTATTGTTAATTTTATTAAAGATGAGGAGATTATTCCATTGTATTATGAATTACAAAGGGTTGTAAATAGTAATGTTTGAGTGCTATAATAAGTTTGGTTAATCTATTATTATAGGTTTGTCTCCGTATAACTTTAATTCTAACGGTAATGCTAACGTGTTCTATGTGAATTCGAATGGCAAATTGGGCAACAACAACGTGAATTGGACTGAACCTGGTGTGCGCTCAATATCCTTTTAAACTTAGTATTTGGTTAAGGCTAAATAAAAAAGCATTAGGATACAAGATTAATCAATGGGAAACCTAAATAGATAATGCTGATGTTTAAAGTCTAGGACTTTTAACTATTACAGCATTTTTATAGTGTTTTGATTTGTCAATTAAATGTATATTGTATTTTTTATGTAATTGTTTTATACTTAATTTAGTAGAGCATTAGGTCTAAATGCCTACTTGTTTGGGTAGACATTAACCATTATATTGTTTTTAACAATAATTATGGTTGATGTCTTTTTTGGTTGAACCCAATTTATAAGTTTGGATAATAACCTCACTAACTAATCAAAACTCCTTTCTATGTCTTCCAAAACCCCATAAGGTGTAAAGGAGGTAAATAATAGAAATTTGTCTAACTAGTAGACACCAGTCCCAATGCTCAGGACTATATTATGAAAGTGAATAAGTTAAAAATCAAGAAAAAGCGTCCGACAAAATTCGACGCTTTTTGACTTCTATGACTAAAATAAAAAATATCTATTTATTAAGGTATTTGGGATTGTCTATTTTACCTAAAAGATAATCGGCAGAGATGTTATATTTTTTACATATTTGATAAAGAAATGGTGTAGCAATAATATTTTTTCCTATTTCATAACCACTAATGGTAGATTTAGAGCACTGTAGAATATCTGCTAAACTTTGTTGAGTTAAATTATGCTTTTTACGCAATTCTTTTAATCTTAATTTTTGTAATTTAATATTATTATCTTTCCTATATTGTTCATATAATTTCAGGTTGGTAAAACTAAAAGCATAATCTAATGAACACTCTAAATAGTTGCAAACATTTATTAAAAGTGAAATTTTCATTGTAGTATTTTCACGCTCATAGTTACCATATACTTCATTTTTTAAACCAAATATAGAAGACATTTCATTTTGGATTATTTCCTTTTCTTCTCTTAAATATTTTAATCTTTCAGAATACATATTTCTCACCAAAAAAATTTTCTCATATAATTTTTTTGAATTGTTTTTTCCAACGAAATAACGTAATTGTGATTGACGTATTAACAAATTAAATGTATAATATTTATAGATTAAAGGTTTTCTTAACTAAAAAATTATAATTTTTGGGGTTTATCAATTTTTCCTAATAAATAATCTGCCGAAATATGGTATTTTTTACAGATATCATATAAAAATGGAGTGGCAATTATTTTTGCTTTCCTTTCGTAATCTCCAAGAGTTGATGGAGCCATTTTTAAAATGTTGGCAAGTTTTTCTTGCGTTAGTTTATTATTTTTTCTTAATTCTCGTAACCTTTCTCGCATCAAATCTAAATTTACAGTATGTTTTAAATTTTTATATTTTTTTAAATTAGTAAAATTAAAAATATAATCGATGGAACAGTCAAAATATTCACACACTTTTATCAAATGCTTTATTGGTATTGTAGTATTTTCTCGTTCATAATTACCATACACTTCCTCATTTTTAAAACCTAAAATGGAGGACATTTCATATTGTTTTAACTCTCTTTTTTCACGCATTTCCTTTAATTTTTTTGAATACATATTAATACACCAATTTGATTTTCTCATAAAATTATTTTTTTATTTTATAACCAACGAAATAACGTAAAAATATTGACTAATATTTTTATCTTTTGTATAATTAAGATAGTTAAGAACCTTTAATTTTATTTAAGAAAGTAGGAATAAAATTGAGGAATGGAAGTATAAGTATAAAATTTGAAACATTAAAAAGTAATAAAAAAAGAATATATTTTTTATGTGGCTTTATCTGTGTAGTAATACTTTTTGCTGTAATCATTATTAACGGTAGTTTGGCAAAATATCGAACAACACAAAGCATACCTTTAGTAAATGGAACAATTAATTACGAATTATCTGATTTAAATCTAATTGGCGTTTATATTGAAGATGGAGAAGATTATACAAAAGTAGATCAAATACCAGATTCAGGATATATATTTAATAGCGAAAAGAGTTATTGTAAAATAAATGATGAAGAACAAGACATGACAATCACTTATGATATGAATACTAAAACATTAAATATTGCTCCAATGACAATTAAAGGAACAAAATGCTATTTATATTTTGATAAAGAAACAACATTAAAAGATATGATATTAGCAAATAATACCATCAATAGTGGGACGCCGAACTTTGGAAGTATAGCAACAATCGATGAAGGAGTATATAAAACTCAAGATGACTGGGGAGATAGTTACTACTTTAGAGGAGCGGTAACAAACAATTATGTAAAGTTTGCAGGATTTTGGTGGAGAATTATCCGAATCAATGGAGATGGAAGTATAAGGCTGATTTATGATGGGACAAGTGCTCATCCAAATGGAGAAAAAGACAATTTAAATGATAGACAAATAAGTACGAGCGCATATAATAGTTCATTTCAGGATAATACATATGTAGGATATATGTATGGAAGTACAGGAGCAAATAGTTATGCAGCAACCCATGCAAATAATAATCCTAGTACAATAAAAGGAGTGTTAGATAATTGGTATACAGAAAATCTTGCAAATAAAGATAATCCAAATAAAAATTATGAAAAATATATAAGTAAAGAAGCAGGATTCTGTAATGATAGAAGAATAGCAGGAGCCAATGAAACATTTTGGAATGGTGATACAAAGAGAGGATATGGAACTAATACCACAGCATATGCACCATTTTCAAGATTTTTGACAACTAGTGGAAGTTGGGCAAGTACACAGAATCCAACACTAAAATGTAGTCAACTAAGTAGTGATATGTTTACCCCAACAGGAAGTAGTAAAGGAAATAAGAAGTTAAGTAATCCAGTAGGACTTATTACAGCAGATGAAGTAGTATTTGCAGGAGGAAAAGGAGGAACTAATAATCAAAGTTATTACCTATATACAGGACAGAACTATTGGACGATGTCTCCGTATGGCTTCAACGACGGTTATGCTCGCGTGTTTTGTGTGGCTTCGAATGGCTTCCTCGGCTACAGCGTCGTGTATTACACGTGGGGTGTGCGTCCAGTTATCAATATAGATAGTGATGTAACTATTTCTTCAGGTGATGGTACTAGTTCTAATCCTTTTATTATTTCTTAAGAGTTTAGGCTCTTTTTTCTTTTTTTTAAAATTCATTCATTTAGTAAAGACAAAATAAAAATAATATGTTAAAATATTTCTAGTTATCTAATAATTTATAAAGAGGTGTAGCATAAATGGCAAAGGTAATATCATTAGTAAATCAAAAGGGTGGAGTTGGTAAGACAACCACTAGTATCAACTTAGCTGCTGCTTTGGGTGTAGAGGGTAAAAAAACCCTTTTAATTGACTTAGATCCCCAGAGAAATGCTACGACGGGTTTGGGTCTTTCTAATGGAGATTATAATCATGATGTCTATGAAGTTATGGCCGGAGTTTGCAGTATGAAAGAGGCAATAAAAAAAACGAAATTTAAGAATTTATCTATTCTTCCTTCTACTATTAATTTGGCAGGAGTGGATGTAGAGTTTGTTAAAAAAATGTTAGAAGATCCGGAATTTAGACAAAATGAGCAACTAAGAAAGGCAATTGAAGAAATTAGAGATAGCTATGATTATATTGTTATTGATTGTCAGCCAGCTTTAGGCTTAGCAACTATGAATGCCCTTGTTGCAAGTGATTCAGTAATTATTCCTGTTCAATGTGAGTTTTTTGCTTTGGAAGGAATTACACAACTTTTAAATTCTATTATTATGGTTCAATCTAGTATGAATCCTACACTTAGAATTGAAGGTGTATTACTTACAATGCTTGATGGAAGAACAATTATTGGGTTAGAGGTTATAGAAGAAGTAAGAAAATATTTTAAAGATAAAGTATTTAATACGATTATACCAAGATTAGTTCGTCTAGTAGAGGCTCCAAGTCATGGGAAACCAATCAATGAATATGATCCAAAAAGTAAAGCGACAATGGCTTATGCCAATTTAGCAAAGGAAGTGATTAGTCGTGACCGAAACTAGAAAAAAAGCTTTAGGAAAGGGATTAGAGCAATTATTTTCTAATGAAGTAATTAATTTTGATCACTTTGAAAAGGAAATCGTGGATGAAGGAAAAAATAATGGAGGAATTATTGAAATCCCATTAGATGAAATTCGCAGTAACCCTTATCAACCTCGTGTTATTTTTGATAGTGAAGCATTAGAAGAACTTGCTAATTCTATTAAAGAACATGGTATCATTCAACCCATTATTGTAAAAAAAGGAATTAAGGGTTTTGAACTTGTTGCTGGTGAGAGACGTACTAGGGCAGCAAGACTTGCAGGCTTAAAGACAATTCCTGCTATTATTAAAGAATTTAATGATGTAGAAATGATGGAAATTGCTCTCATTGAAAATATTGAAAGAGAGAATTTAAATCCAATCGAAGAAGCGAAAGCTTATGACAATATTTTAAAGATTAATAATATTACACAAGAAGAACTTGCTCATAAATTTTCAAAAAGTAGAAGTTATATTACGAACATGCTTGGTTTACTTACTTTACCAGATATGGTTATTAAATTAGTAGAGTCTAAAGAATTATCTATGGGACATGCTAGAGCTTTAAGCAAGTTAGAAGATGAAAGAAGAATTGAAGAATTAGCATTAAAGATTGTTCGGGAAGATTTAAGTGTACGTGATACTGAAAAGATGATTCAATCTCTTGATTTACCTAAAAAACATAGTATTAATCGAAATAGCACTTTTGACATTCGTTATTCTATATATGAAAATTTATGTCGGGAAAAATTAGGTGTTAAAGTAAAAATTAATCATAAAAAAATAGAAATTCCTTATAAAGATGATGAAGAATTAGCGAGAATATTAGAAGAACTCAATATTAATGTTGAAGGAGAGTAAGATGGAATTTTTAGAAAAAGTTTTAGATGTTATTATGACTAAACAGATTTTTGGAACAGCAATGGTTATTCTTATTACTTTTATTTTGATTTCAATGTTTAATAAGGGTATTGAGAAAATTATGATTAAAGGGAAAAATTCCTTTGAAGTGAAAAGAAGAAAAACGATTGTTAAGTTGTTTCAAAGTGTTTTTAAATATGTTTTGATTATTATAGCAATGCTTATTATTTTAGATTTTTATGGAGTGGATACAAAAAGTTTAATTGCAAGTTTAGGAGTAGCGGGAGTTGTTTTAGGACTTGCTTTACAAGATACTGTTAAAGATTTGATTAGTGGAACTATGCTTATTATGGAAAACTATTTGGCAGTCGGAGATATTGTAACTTATAATGATTTTACTGGAGAAGTGATTGAACTGGGTCTTAGAACAACAAAGATTAAGGGATTTGATGGTGAAGTTATGATTGTTGCTAATCGTAATATTGATACGATTATTAATGCTTCTCAAAAGAAAGCTACTCTTTATATTAATATTTCTACTTCTTATGATGAAAAGGTAGAGAAAGTGGAAAAGGTTTTAAGCGAGGTAGTTGAAAAAGCGATTTCAGATAAAGTCGTTTTCGCCGATTCTGCTTATTTGGGGGTTAATGGCTTTGAAGATTCAGAAGTTAAATATTTAATTTATGTGGTTTGTAATCAAGATGATCGCTATAAAGTAAATCGAGAAATTTTGAGACGTGTAAAACTGGCTTATGATAAAAATAAAATAAAAATCCCTTATAAAAAAATTGAGGTGCATCATGGAAAAGACATTTAATTTAAATGATTGTGTTATTATGAAAAAGCCACATGCCTGTGGGGAAAATAAATGGAAAATTGTTCGGGTTGGTGTGGATATTAAAATTAAATGTATGAATTGTGGACGAGAAGTAATGATTGATCGTTTAGAATTTATTCGAAAATTGAAAAAAGTTTTGGGTGAAGAAAATGAAGAAAAGAAATCTTAAAGATAGAATTACTTTAGACCCGATTATGACTTTGTTGGTCTTAATTGTTTTGACTATTGTTGTTAGTGGTTTTCTATCTTTATTAGGAGTTCAAGTTACTTATAATTCTATTACTGATAATATCACTTTTAATTATACTCAAAGTTTGATTTCTGTAGAATCTTTGTTTAGCTTAAGTGGTCTTAAATATATTTTTACAACAACTGTTTCTAACTTTGTGTCTTTTAAACCTTTATCTAGTTTGATTATTATCTTAATTGGAATTGGTGTAATGGAAAAAAGTGGGTTCTTAAAAACAGTTGTTACTCTTTTAACTAAGAAAGCTAAAAAGAAAAATGTTACTTTTGCATTAGTGCTTATTTGTTTACTTTCAAGTATTATGGGAGATCTTCCTTTTGTAGTGATGATTCCTCTTAGTGCTTTAGTCTTTACTTACGGGCATCGTAATCCTTATATTGGTATCATTTCTAGTTATGCCGCTTTATGTGCGGGATCAGGAATTAGTATTTTTCTGACAAGTACAGATTCAGCTTTGATGAATTATACTTTGCTTGGAGCTCATGCCCTTGACCGTTCTTATACTCTTGGAACTATGGCTTTTGCTTTTATTATGATTGTTGCTGTTATATTGGTGGCATTCGCAATTACTTTTATTACAGAAAATATTATTGCTCCTAAACTTCCAAAATATGAGTTTCCGGAAGAAGAAATGGAGGAAGAATTTACTATTACTAAAAGGCAATTACGCGGATTAATTATTGCTGGATTTGCCGGGTTGTTATATTTATTATTCTTTATTTATTGTATTATTCCAGGACTTCCTTTATCTGGAGCATTACTTGATCATTCTCAAACGTTTTATATTGATAAATTATTTAGTGTAGATTCATTTTTTAGTACAGGTTTTGTTTTTGTTATTACAATGTTCTTTGTTATTTTGGGACTTTTTTATGGAATTGGTGCTAAAACGATTAGAAATAATAAGGATTTATGTGATGATTTAGGACATAGCTTGGATGGAATTGGAAAAACTTTGGTTATTATTTTCTTTGCTTCTACTTTTATTAGTATTTTTAAAAGTACTAATATTGGAGAAGTAATTACAGCTGCTTTAACTAATTTGATGACTATTGATGGTCTTGGTGCATTTCCACTTATGATTATTTTATTTGTTGTTAGTGCAATTGCTACATTATTTTTGCCAGGATCGACTTTTAAATGGGCTATTATGGCAGGTATTGCTGTTCCGGCATTTATGAATGTGGAACTTAGTCCAGAGTTTGCCCAAACGATATTTAGATTTGGTGAAAGTGTTACGATGGGACTTACACCACTTGCTACTTATTATGTTATTTATCTTGCTTACTTAGAGAAGTATAATCAAAATAAAAAACCAATTAATTTATTTAAAACTTTACGATATCAAATACCTTATAGTGTAGCTGTTGCAGTAATTTTACTTGGGTTACTCATTGTTTGGTATATTGTTGGTTTTCCACTTGGAGTAGGCGGAGCTATTACAACTTAACATCAGTTTGGCTGATGTTTTTCTTTACTTTATATTATTTTTTGTTATAATGAAAGAAAGCAGTAGAATACTCATAGAAATATGAAGTAATAGCGAGTCGTTATTATAGAATTTAGATTATAGACATTTACTTAAAGTTGTTTCAATGTACCGCGCTTACGCTATGAATAATTGCATTATTTATTGTACATTTACACAATTTAAGATAATTTTTTAGTACTGCTTTTTATTAGGTGATTGATATGTGGAAATATATGGATAAAGAACATACTAAGGAATTTATTTTATCTTTAAATTTGGTTCAGGGAAATATTAGTGATAGTAAAAAGCTTAATCTTTTGTATGCTATCAGTAATCATTCTGAAAAATATTATCATAAAAAGGTTATTTTAAAGCGAAATGGTGGTAAAAGAATGTTGTTTATTCCTAATAGAACTTTAAAAATGATTCAAAAGAATGTTTTAAATTATGTTTTAAAAGGATTATCAGTTAGTAAGTATGCTACAGCTTACGTAAAGGGGAAAAGTTTAAAAGATAATGTTTCTGTTCATGTAGGGAAAGAGATTGTTTTAAAGTTAGATATTAAAGATTTTTTTGGAAGTATTACCTTTGAACAATTATATAGTTCTTTACCTAATGCTTTATTTCCTCCAGCTATTAAAGTTCTTTTATTAAAGTTATGTACTTATAATGATTGTTTGCCTCAAGGTGCTCCTACTAGTCCTTATTTGTCTAATTTAGTAATGAAGAATTTTGATGATTATATTGGAGAGTACTGTGAAAAGAAGAATATTAGTTATACTAGATATTCTGATGATTTAACTTTTTCAGGAAATATGGATGTTCAAGCTCTTAAGAGTAAAGTTCAATCTTTTTTAGATGTGATGGGATTTAGTTTAAATGAAGAAAAAGCGAAAATTTTAAGAAGGAATACTAAGCAAATAATAACTGGTGTTGTTATAAATGAAAAAATAAATTCTTCTAAAAATTATCGAAAAAAAATAAGACAAGAAATGTATTATATTCAGAAATATGGTTTAGATGGTCATAATATTTATACGAACCAAAACATTATGTTTTCTTCTTTAATGGGGAAAGTACGTTATTGTTTATTTTTAGATTCTACTAATAAAGAGTTTAAAACGTATGAAAAAAGGCTTAAAAGTATGATATAATAGTTTTACTTGAGGTGATTTTATGAGTTTAAAAGCTGGTATTGTAGGACTTCCTAATGTGGGTAAGTCTACTTTATTTAATGCGATTACAAAAAAGAATATTTTAGCAGCAAATTATCCTTTTGCTACTATTGATCCTAATGTGGGAATGGTTACGGTTCCAGATGAGAGACTTTCTTTTTTAGAAGAATTATACGTTCCTAAAAGTACTGTTCCGACAACTTTTGAATTTACCGATATTGCTGGATTGGTGAAAGGTGCTAGTAAGGGTGAAGGTTTAGGCAATAAATTTTTAAGTCATATTCGTGAAGTTGATGCCATTGTTGAAGTAGTTAGATGTTTTGATGATGCTAATATTACGCATGTGGAAGGTAAAACTGATCCTATTCGAGATATTGAAATTATTAACGTTGAACTTATTTTGGCTGATTTAGAAATTGTGGAAAATCGTTTAAATAAAATTATAAAAAAAGCTGAGACAACCAAAGATAAAGAGGCTATTATGGAAGTTCAAATTCTTAAGAAAGCTAAAGAAAATCTAGAAAAAAACATTCCTTTAAGATTGGTAGATTTTAGTGATGATGAGAAATTAGCCATGAAACATTTTAGTTTTATTACTTTAAAACCACTTATTTATGTTGCTAATATTCTAGAAGATGATGTAGTTTTAGGAGAAAATGATTATACTAAAAAAGTAAGTGAATACGCCGCAAAAGAAAGTGCGGGTGTTATCGTGATGTGTTGTAAAATGGAGTCTGAGTTATCTGAATTAAATGAAGATGATAAAAAGATGTTTTTACAAGAACTTGGTATTGCGAATAGTGGACTTGACCGTTTAATTTTTGCTACTTATTCTTTGCTTGGTTTAGAAACATTTTTTACCGCAGGAGCTGATGAATGCCGCGCTTGGACTTTTAAACGGGGAATGAATGCTAAAGTTTGTGCTGGACTTATTCATAGTGATATTGAAAGAGGTTTTATTAAAGCAGAAATCATGAGTTTTGATGATTTACATGAGTATAAAAGTGAATTAAAAGTTAAAGAAGCTGGAAAGTTAAGACTGGAAGGAAAAGATTATTTAATGCAAGATGGAGATATTGTTTATTTTAGATTTAATGTTTAGGAGGTTTAAAAAATGAAAGATATAATAAATATGATTTTAAATAATGGAGATGGAGATATAAATAAAAAGATTAGGGAATATCGTTCGGGAGAATTGGTTTCGTTAATGGATTATGTAGTGAAAAATTATGATATTGAAAAAGTAAAAAAAATATTTAATAAAATAAGTTCAGCATTAGGTTCTCAAAGAAAAGAACATTTAGGTTATATAGTTCATGAATCTGAAAATATAAAATTAAAATTTTGTTTTATTTATTATATACTTTCTCTTGAAATTTTAGTTAGTGATATTATTAAGACTCTTAAAGATTTAGGAGAGAAAGATAGCGATTTATATGATTTTATGATATCAAATTTTAATTTGCATGGATTAATGGAGGCTGCTAGTTTAAGAGGATTCCAATTACCTAATTGTAAAATGATTACAGCAATAAATGATAAATTTGATAAAAGCGATAATAAGAGGCAACTTTTAGATATTCTTCTAACTTATCCTAAACCTAATCAAATGGTTTATGATTTAATTAAAAAGTGTTTATTGAAAACTGAGAATATAATGGATTATTATGTAGCTTTAAATAGCATTAATGCACCTTTTGATTTAATTTTTGATCATTTACTTAAAGGTAGTTTTTTTCCTAAAGAATTAGGCAATTTATATCAATATTGGGTTGAAGAAAAAGACTTTAGAGCGTTTTTGTTAGAAGAATATTTATATATTCATCGCATTGAAGTTCCTTTAGTTAGTGATAGAACAAGAGTTGGTTTATTAGGTAGTGTTTTAAGAGATTCTAGTTTAAACAATTATTATTTAGTTTTAAATTCTTGGCGCTTATCTTTGCCGAAAGAGGCAAATGTGGTTCCTTTTAGTGATCAGACTCTTAGAATTTATACTAAAATGGATTTAAATAGTGCTTTAGCTAATTATTTAGATGTTGGAAGTGATATAGATGAGCAATATTTAGAGCTTACTGCAGTAAAAAGAGAAGAAAATTATAGACAACGTTAAATAAATTCTTTTAGTAAATCATATGATTAAGTATGATGCTAAAAGAATTTTTTATTGATGAAAATATTACAATTCCTTTTAAATTGTTTGGAAAAACTCATTTGTTTTTGATGTTTTTTGTGTTGCTTTTTTGGGGTATTTTATTTTTTAAGAAGAAAAAAATTTATCAATTAAAAGATAAGACTAAAAGGGGAATTACAGTATTTTTTGCTATTATATTATTAATTAACATGTTAGTTTTGTATGTATCTAGTTTTTATTATCATTCTTTTGATTATAAAACAATGTTACCCCTTCATTTATGTTATATTTCAAATTATTTTTATATTTTTGTTATTCTTTTTCATAAGAAAAGGCTTTATCAATATATTTATTTTTTAGCTTTTTTAGGACCTATTCCAGCGATTGTTTTCTTTGATGTGCCTAGTGTGTGGGAATCTTTTAATTTTTATCTTTATGTTATCAGTCATCATTTGTTAGTAATTGCTGGATTATTCACATTTTATATGTATCCTATGAAAATAAAATTAAAAAATATTGGGTTCTTAATTATTGTTTTAAATATTTTGTATTTCATTATGACTATCTTTAATTATTATTTTCAGACTAATTATTTTTTCTCGGAAGCAATTCCGGAATTTATTTTAGAATTATTTCCTTTTTTAAAGTTTATTCCTATTTTTGTTGTTTTGGAAGTAGTGGAAATTATGATTATGCTAGTCCTGTATCTTTTTTTCAAACGAGAGTATAGTTTACTAAAAGCTTAATTCGTGATATAATATTTATATGAGGAGGATGAAATGAATCGATTATTATCAAAAACGTTTTTGTGGATGTTTTTGGGGTTATTTGTTACTTTTATAACAGGTTATATTGTGTCTATTAATGAGAATATGCTGTTATCTATATTTGGAGGCCCTATATTTTGGATTATTATCATTTTAGAGTTTGCTTTAGTTATTTTCTTTTCAGCTAGAGTTCATAAAATGAAACCAATGACAGCTAAGATATGTTTCTTATTATATTCGTTTGTTAGTGGACTTACTTTTTCAAGTATCTTTGTAGGTTTTGAACTTGGAAGTGTAATGTATGTATTCTTAATATCCGCAGTAATATTTGCAATATTTGGAGCTATAGGATATTTTACTAATGCTAATTTAAATAAAATAAGTACTTTCTTATTAATGGGACTTTTAGCATTAGTTATATGTTGTATTGTAAATCTATTTGTTGGTAATTCAACTTTTGATTTAATTATTTCAATTATTGCTTTACTTATTTTCTTTGGATTTACAGCTTATGATATTCAAAGAATGAAGATATTAAGTAATATGGGAATGGATAATGATGTGGTAGCTATTAATGGAGCTTTTCAGTTATATTTAGATTTCATTAATATATTCTTACATTTATTATCTATTATAGGAGATTCTAGAGATTAGAATCTTTTTAATTTATTAAAAAAGAAGATTATTTCCATCTTCTTGTGTGTTCTACTTTTTCCCATTTTACTTCTTTTTTTAGGAGTGCTTTTATAGCACAAGGAACATATGTTGAAAAAAATAAGGGACTAAAGAGAATTGTTTTTATTTGCATAGATTCTGATATGTTGATTTTATCTTTATCTTTTAGAATAATATAAGCTGTCATGAATGCAAAAAGAATATAGGCTAACATAATGATTAAAATGATTTTAGTAAAGCATATTCTACTGATAGGATTGGTTAAATCGTGAATTTTAAATAAAGTAATTATTTGATTTAATATGTATATTATTGCTCCAATTATCATTAATATATAAGGCTTCATGCCACTTATTTCATTTATTAAAGAACCAAAGTTTTTATTATTTTTTAATACTTTTCTAAATTTGGGGAGATATTTTTTTCTTGATGTAAAGTATCCTTTTATCCAACGTGTTCGTTGATTAATGGTATTTTTATATTTGATTGGTTGTTCATCATAAAAAATAGCATTTTTGTTGTAGACACTTGTTAAATTATGAAGAATAGAGTAAAGAGTTAATTCATAATCTTCGGTTAAAGAATGGAAGGGGAAACTTTTCCATTTTTTGATTAAATCTCCTACGATATATAATCCTGTTCCTGATAGGGTAATATTTCTGGATTGTTTACTTTTTGTTTCATTTCCGTTGGAATTTAAAAAGGCAAAAGTGATTCCAGAACATGCTGATATGATTGAATCATTTCCATTTTTTAAGTTGCGATATCCAATTGCAATATCATATCCTTGTTGGTAAGATTTTTCCATTTCTTTTATAAAATCTTTGTCTAGAACATTATCAGCATCTAGTATGAAATAGGCATCATAATAAATCTTCTTTTCTTCTAAATCTTTTATTAATTCGTCTAAAGCATATCCTTTTCTTTTTAAATGTAATTTTTTTCTTATGAATATTGAGGCTCCATATTGTTTGGCAATTTGATTAGTGGGATCAGATTCACTTTCAATAATAATATAAACGTCTTTCATATTTACTTGTTTAGTTTGTTTTTTAATACTAACTAATAGGTCTTCAATTACTTTTGATTCATCTCGTGCTGGTATTAAAATACAAAAACTCTCTAATCTACTTCTTTTTTCTTTTGGAAAATTACTATTTAATCTAGCTAAATAAGATGTTGTAAATAACATTAATAATCCAATGATAATAAAAATAATACTTATTGTTTCTAAAATCATGTTTTCACCTACTTCACGAATTTCATGTTAGTATATATTGTTTTTAAATATTCATCAGGATATACTTTATCATAAAACTCACCAATGAATGTAAATGGTTCATATCCTTTATTACGTAAAGTGGAACGTGCTAAGGCTGTCCAAGATACTAACATATTTAGAGTCATAAATATTACTAAAATGATTACTAAAGGTTTACCAATTTTATAAGGGATTTTTTCAATCCATCTTGATATAATAGGGTAAACATGATGTACTAGTATCATTACTGCTAGTCCCCAGAATATCATATATAAAACAGTAGTTCTTCCCATAATATTTAGTGGTCTACCAGTATAATCCCATGAAGCAACTCCTAATACTAATTCCATTAAATAACTTATTAAATATTCAATTCCACCACCTAATAAGGCACCATATAAAAATGTTTTAGCAGGATTTCTTTTTTTTCTTCCAAGTAACCATATAATGAAAACAATTGCAGCTCCATATAAAGGATTAAATGGCCCATAAATTACTCCTTTACGACAGGGCCAAAACCATTCTCCATACATGTGATAATGTTTTACAAAGCCAATAATTTCTTCATAAATAACACCTAAAAAACTTCCTAAAACGAATATTATGTACATTTTAGAAAAACTCATTCCTTTAGCGAAAACTCTATTATCACTTTTTAACCATTTTTTAAACTTCTTAATCATATATATCACAACTATTAATATTATATCAAGTATTTTGCTATATGAAAAGTTTTTTACATAATCTAACAAAATTGTAATAAAATTATTCTTTCGACCTTGACAAACTAATTTAAAAGTTTTAAGATAATTAACTATCAATCAGGGAGGTTTTGTAATGAAGAAAATATTTTTTGTTTTACTTAGTATTTGTTTTATATTTTTACCGATTCGAGTTCATGCTAAAACTTTAAGCTTTGAAGGTTATTATTGCGATCCTAAACAAGATCTTGGTGATGGAACTTTTTATATGACTTGTCACATTGTTGCTACAAGTGACTATGAGATTAATCAAGTAAAAGGAAAGTTAATTCTTAAAAATGTTACATTAGAAAGTATTAAAGTTCATGATGATTGGGTTAGCAATAATGGACTTTCTACGGATGTTAATTTTACAGCTAAAACAGGTCATTCTGGAACATTTACAATTGCTGATTTAGTTTATACTGGAGATTTAAGCGATGAAGAGTGTGAAGCAAGTTTTATGCCTGAGGGTGCAGATTATGAAGAACCTCAAGACTTTGTTTGTATGATTGTTGATGATATTTATTATGGTGAAAATGGTGATGTTGTTAGCAAAGAAGAATATTATGAACAATGTTGCAATTATGTTTGTACAATTGTAGATGGAGAATATTATTTTGATTCTAATGGTAATTCAGTAAGCTATGATGAAATGATTGAAGATTGCAAAGAAACGGACGTTGTTATTGATAATCCTCAAACAGGTATAAATTATGGGTATGTTTTACTTCCTATTGGCATAGTATCTATTATAGTAATTATTAAGATTGCGAAAAAAAATACGAAAATTTATAAAATATAGTTGAAATTTTCAGATTATATGATATAATTTATATTATCTGAAAGAAATGCAGGTGTAGTTTAATGGTAGAGCTTCAGCCTTCCAAGCTGATAAAGTGGGGTCGATTCCCATCACCTGCTCCATTTGAATACAACTTACGGACTAATTAAAGTTCGTAAGTTTTTATTTTTATATAAAAGCAATGTTCTCTTTCTAGGAAGGAGGACATTTTTTATGATTGAATTTAAAACTATTCAAATTTTAAAGCCAAATACGGAAATACTTGAAATAATTAATAATTATAAGTACAAAATTAAAAATGGCAAGATTAAAAATCTACTACATACCGATTTGCAAGTTATAGAACCCACTGAATATCTAATTACATATCCTATTAGTATTACTATACTTGAATATAAAGTAAATGAAATTAGTAATAAGTCATTCTACATTAAAGAACGCAAAGAAAAGTATAATTTGAAAGAAATTAAAACTTTTTTAAAAAATTTTCAATTTTAGACTTTAATTTTTGCGTTTAAGTAAGAAACATATGAGAAGTATTTTTATATTTCTCAAAATTTTAAGGAAAGGAGAAAAATTATGAGATGTGGGGCTTATGTAAGAGTATCTACTGATGACCAAAGGGATAATGGTTATTCTATTGATTCACAACTTAGAATGATTAAAGAATATTGTGAGAAAAATGATTATAGTATTGTAGATGTATATAATGATGCAGGTCATTCTGGAAAAGATTTAATGCGACCTGAAATGCAAAGACTGTTTGCCGATATTAAATCAAAAAAGATTGATAAGTTAATTGCTATTAAGGTAGATAGACTAACAAGAAATAATTATGATGGATTTTGGCTACTTAACTATTGTGGAGAACACGATGTTAAAATAGAACTTATTTTAGAACCTTATGATGTATCTACTGCTAATGGTGAAATGATATTTGGTATGAATTTAGTCTTTGGTCAACGTGAAAGAAAAGAAATAGGAGCAAGAACTAAAAGAGCTATGGAAGAAATGGCATTAGAAAAAATACACCCTAGTAAAGCACCTTATGGTTATATTAGAAATAAAGAAACAGGTCATTTAGAAGTAGAACCTATTGAAGCACAAGTTGTTAAACAGATATTTGAATTATGCAAGCAAGGCAATTCAACAAGAAATATTGCTACTATTATGAAATCTAATAACGCTTATTTAAAACAAGGCAAATGGGCATCTGATAGAGTTTATAAAATACTAACTAATTCTATTTATATTGGTATCTTTGAATATGGGAAATATAAACGAAAACCTCAAGATGTTTTAAGGGTTGAAAATTATTGTGAACCAATTATAGATGAAACTACTTGGAATGCAACTAGAAATGTATTAGTTAAAAATAAACATTCCAATTATGGAGAATATATTCATTTATTTTCAGGATTAGTAAAATGCCCTATATGTGGCAATATTATGAGTTCATCAGAGTCTTTTAAATATCCCAATGGCAAATTAAAAGTATATTATCATTTAAGATGTAAAAACCCTAATTGTAAAGGTTTTGGATTTCATTATAATACTGAAAAAATTGAAAGCAAATTAAAGCGAGTATTAGAAGAATTAACTATCTTTATGCTTTCTATGGATAATGAAATTATTACTTGTAACTCTACTAAAAGTAATGATGTAAAAGAAATTGAAAAAGCTATTGAAAAGTTAAAATTACAAGAAAAGAAATTAGTAGATTTATATCTAAGTTCTAACCTAAATGTAGAAACTATCAATCATAAAAATGATGTTATCAAAAAAGAAATTGATAAATTAAGCAAAAAGAAAATTAGTCTTGATCCAAACAATTCATCACAAGAATATACAGTAGAACTTATAAAAAAACTAGATTGTTTAGAAGAAAATGATACTCTGATTTTTACTAATATTAAAAATATAGGTTTTACTTTTCTCTATGATTTACTATTACGAGAAGCCAAAAGAGATATGCTTCATAGACTTGTATCACAGATAGAAATTACTAGAGATAAAAATTATAATATTAAAATTAAAAATATAAAATTTACAGATGAATTAATAACAAAAAGTAGTAAAGAATATTTAAAATATCTTAACAAAATTATGATAGATAACAATATTGGAATTAAATATCAAGAAAAAATTAACAAAGAAAAACTAAAAGAATTAGAACAAGATTATGATATTTTATCAATTACAAAAATGAAAAATAATAAGTATTCTAACGAATTTTTAGGAGATTTTATATCAAAATCAAAAGAGCATTTATATATAGATGGCATTATTAGTTGTTCTTATGTTGAAGAAAATAAACTAAAAGATATTTTAATATTAGTACCTAAAACTAAAATGGAAATAGCAAATTAAATAAAGAAATGGAGATATGGAAATGAAATTAACTTATACAAAAGTTGGAGATTATTTATTACCTAATTTAATTATTAAAAATCAAAATTATAAAAAGATTAACAAATATGGATTACTAAGATTGCACTATCTGAGACAAAATAGCAAAGCACTTTATACTACTCTTTTAATGAAGAACGAAATAACTAATTATCTTGTTCAGTCAGTAATGAATGTGAAAAAAGATTTAATAATCTAATGGATCAATTTAAAAAATCTGATAAAGTACTATCTGAAAAAAGTAAAGAAGTTAATCAACTAGGATGGGCAAAATTAATGAATAACTATAAAATTATTGCTGAAGAGATTATATTAAATGAACTTATTCATATGTAAAAACTGGACTGCAAAATTGCAGTCCTTTAAAATTTAGCTCTTAAAAAAAATGATAACAAATTAAATTTTATGTCCTAGCCAGCACTGAATTTGTACTCCCATACAAATTCTATCATGGGAATTCCCATACCATTTAATTAGAATTCTTCTTTGTCAATAACATTTCCATCTTCATCGTAAATAACAGATTTTACATCTGATAAATATAATATTTGAAAGTTTGGATTATCAAGTGTATATCCTGCTTCTTCTGCCCAATCAAACTCATTTATTATTGCTTTTTTTGCTTCAAGATTATTGCTATCATCAATTAATTTACATTTTATTCTAATCCAATTCGTTCCATCATAAGCAACAATACAAGCATTATTATTTTTTTCTATTTGTTTAGAAACATTTTTAGTCTTGCTTGTTAGTACGTATATTTTATTATCAAAAAGAACTGGATCTCCAAATGGTCGGCAACTTGGACTATCTCCATCAATAGTAGAAACAAAGTTCACTTGTGTTTTTTCTTTTAAAAATTCAAATGTCTTATTCATTTTCAATTCCTCCAAATCTTCTTCATAAAATAATTTTATACTATAAGATTCCATTAAAGCCCCAATATTTCCTTTTTCGAAAAACATATCTCTAAGTTCAAAATAATCAAACATGGCAAAGTGTAATCCTGGAATCGTTTTAGTTTTTTCTTTAGTAATATATCGCCACTTACCAATTGTTATAATATTTTTAATCATTTCATTATAAAACATCATCAATGTAACCTTATAATCGTATTCAACGAATATATTCTTTATATTGAATTCATATCTATTACCAATGTCTTTACTTTCTAAAATATAGACAGAATCACCATTTTTCTCTAACAATGTCTCCTCACTATCAGGATTTGTCATCGTTATTGCACCTTTTCCAATAAACATACTCAGACCATGTTTAAATGAATTATACTCAGACATACTTTGTAATTGTTGTGCACACATTCTAATCCATTCTTTTAAATTGTTAAACTGCTTTTCTGTTAATCCACTTTCTTTATAATCTTTTCCACCAATTATTACTAACGAAATTGTCTCATTACCATTTAATCTATCATTAAGATGTTCAAAATCTTTTCTTGCAATTTGATTTAAGTATTTATGATATTCTCTATTATCCATTGCTGTTAATTCAATCAATGGAGATGGTTTAAATAGTGCATGTGATATAAATAATCTCATAAAAGTTTCCAGGCAATGATAGTATTCACTAACTATTTCACTTTTGGCAAAATAGGTGAGCTTATCTATGTCTGTAGAATCCAATGTTTTGAATTCAATCTTTCCTAACTTGTAATTTTGAGTTGATAATTTATCAATATTTTCTTTTGTATTAGACAGTAAATCAACTAATGTTGTTATTTTTATATTAAAATAATCAATCATATAATCCCTATAAAACATCTTGTTAATATCATCTTCTTGACCGGGTAAAAGACCTTCCTTTGGACCAGGTTTACTCACAAATCCACCTCCAAACTATAATAAAGAAAATTACATTATAATTATACTATAAAATAATATAATTCTCCATACTCCCATTGAAATTTAATAACGATTCATATATAATATTTATAGAAAGAGAACAAAGTTCGTAACTTGTATGTGATTTGCTCCATTTAGTATTGAAGTGGCTTCAAAAAGTTAGAAAAAGAATATATAATAAAAATATATTCTTAAACTTTGAAAGGAGTCATTTTTTTAATGAAAAAAACTTTAGAAGAAAAACTTAAAATTGTAGAAGAAAGAAAATTACTTTCTCATGTATGTGAATTACATGAATTAAATATGGGCTTTTTATGATATAGAAAGCATTCTTTTTATTGCCAATTTTTGGAATTTTGTTTATAATAACTCCAAGAGAAGTGGAGCTAATATGTATATAGAAGAATATATTAAAGAAGCTATAGAAAATAAAAAGGTTGTTATTATTCAGAATAAAAAAAGTGGGAAATATTTTGAAGCTATTGTTTTAGAAGTTAGAGAAAATAAATTGTTTTATTTGTTTTCTTCTTCAAAAATTAATGGAGAAATTTTTTTATTTAATATTGCTTCTATTTCTTTTAAAAGTCAGGAAGAAGATAAAAAGTTTAAGAAGAAATTGGCAGATTCCAATTTTGGAGATTATAAAAAGTATTATTTAAGTCGTATAGAAAAAGATACAGAGATAGAATTAAAAAAAGAATTATTTACTTTAATTTTTGAACAATTAATAGACCCTACCAATTTATTGTATAAATATTTGAAAAATGATTGTTCTGGTAATGAAATTTTTGAAAATAAAGTTGATATTCCTTTATTAATAGAGCAGTCTAATATTTCTCAAAAGAAAGCAATTATAAATTCTTTAAATTCGAAAATATCTTTTATTGAAGGTCCACCAGGAACAGGTAAAACTACTACTATTTTAAGTTTGATTGCCAATTTGATATGTCAAAATAAGCAAGTTATTGTTGTTTCAAAAAATAATAGTGCTGTTAACAATATTATTGAAGAATATGAGAAGTCTGGTTTAGATCCATTTTATGTTCGTTTTGGTAGAAAAAAAATTATGGAAAATTTGGAAGAGAATGCAGGCTCATTACTACAAAAATTGAAAAATAACTATTGTGCTTCAGAAGATTTATTAAATGCGAAACTTGATTTGGAAAATATTAAATTGAAATTAGAAATTAAAGAAAAAGAGTTAGAAAATTGTATGAAATCTATTGGGCTTCTAAATGAACTTAAAAATCAAAAACGCTATATTGATAAAAGAGAAGATACTTATCATTTTTCAGATATGTTAAGTGATAAAGAAAAAAAGTTTTTGCGTCCTAGAAGTAATCTTATAAAAGATATTAATCGAACTTTATCGTTAATAAGAAAAAAGAATTATCGTTTTTTAGATAAATTTTTAATTAAATATCGGTATCATTTAGAAAAAGAAAATACTTTAGAAAAGTTAGTTGCTTTAAATAATATTTTAGAAAATTTATATTTAAATAATGAATTAGCAAAATTAGATGAAATTCATTTGAAACAAGATACTGAAGACTTGAAGGAGGAAATTAAAAATTTATATAGAGTTTATGTAGAAATATGTAAAAAATATTTTGTTCATTGTTTAAGTAAAAATATTGCTGATAAATATGAAAAATATGGTAATTCTAATTATTCTTGGAAAACAAAATTTAAGTTAATATGTCCTCTAATATTAACAACGGCAGATGCCTTTTTATTTAATTTTAAAGATTATATCAAATATAATAAAAAAATAGATTGTATTATTATTGATGAGGCTACACAATGCGATGTGATTACAGGGTTACCTTTGCTTTATTTAGCTGAGCAAATAGTAGTAGTAGGTGATAGTAAACAATTATCAGCGATTATTAATGATAAAGTAGATACAAAATATGAAGTTGATGATATTCATCAACAAGAAAATAATAATTTTTTGAAAAGTATGAAATCTATATTTAATTTTAAGCCTATATTATTAAAAGAACATTATAGATGTGATTATAATATTATTGATTTTTGTAATAAGTATTATTATGATAATGAGCTGTTAATATATACAACTAGTTCTTATGATTCTATGCAAATTGTGAATGTTGGTAGTCAAAAAGCTTGTATGTTAGAGGGTAAATCTTTTTATAATGAAAGAGAAATCATTTCTTTAGAAGGATTAACTCAGAATGAAAAAATTGATCAATGTTTTTTTATAACGCCTTTTACTTTACAAGGAGAAAAATTGAAATCTAAATTTGGTACAGAAATTTCAGGGACTATTCACACTTTTCAAGGAAAGGGAAATGATTATGTTTACTTTGATACAGTTTTAAATGATTTAAATGAATGTAAGAATCATTTGAAAGGGGCACATAATATGTTTACTAAAGAGTTAGTGAACGTAGCTGTTTCGAGAGCAAAGAAAAAGTTTGTTTTAGTGACTGATGTTTCTTTTTTTAAGAAATATCAAGCTTATTGTTCTGAGGTTAAACATATTATGGATTATATTGAACTTTATGGTAAAGAAGTTAGAGATAATACTGTATGTTTGTTTGATGGATTGTACCAATCTATATCAGGATATACAACAGGTATTTATGATAGTTCTTTTGAAGAGATTTTGGATGTTAAATTTATCAGTATTTTAAATAAATACACGAATTATGGACGGTATTTAAAAGTCCCTTTAGTTAAACTTGTAAATGATAAAAAATTTTTAGATCAAAATATTGAATTAAAATCATTTATTATGAATGGAGCTCATGTTGATTATTTATTTTATGACAAGAGAATAGGGAAACCAGTTTTAGCAGTAGAGTTGGATGGAAAAGAGCACTTGAATCCTGTGCAAAAAGAGAGAGATTGTAAAAAAGAAAAAATTTTAAATCATATAGGGTTACCGTTGTTACGTGTTAGTTCTAAAAGTGTTTTAAAGATAGAAAATATAGAAGCGGAACTCAGTAAGTATTTTGATTAGAAAAGGTGATTATAAAAATGAATTTAGATGAAGATGTGGCTTATTTAATTTATTCGATTGTTAATGAAATACCAGTTGGATATGTTACGACTTATGGAGCAATTGCTCATATGATTGGGAGAGATAAAAATTCAAGGTTAGTTGGTAGAGCATTAAAAATGGCATTTATGTATGGAGATTTTCCATGTCATCGCGTTGTTAATCATCAAGGGAGAGTAGTTCCGGGATGGGATGAGCAGGTTTTTTTATTGAAAGAAGAAGGCGTTACTTTTAAAGATGATTGTCATGTCGATTTAAAAAAACATTTTTGGACTTATTAATTAAAAAAAAATTAATAAGTTTTTTTAATATGAAAAAACATTTTTTGTTTTTAATTTTTTGTTAAAAACATATTGACAAAATTAATTGATATTAATATAATGTTAATAACAGATGGCCAGACTGTTATATTTTTAGAAAGGTGATATTAACAAAAAGTTAATAAGAAAGAGAGGATAATAATGAAAAGAAAAGAATTGAATGAGATTACAGAAGCATTATTTTTGATTGATATGAATAATGGGTTTTGTGAAGAAGGGAATCTTGCGGATCCTACGATTAAACATATTGTTCCAGATATTAAAAGAATGATTGAAGATGTATTAAAAAGAGGAGAAGGATTTTTTGTTGTAAATGATGCTCATACTTTTGTTAGTCCAGAGTTAAAGCGATTTCCTGAACATTGTTTAGAAAGCACTTGGGAAGCTAAGACAATTAAAGAATTAGAGATTTATGAGGATTATGCAAACCTTAAATTTTATAAAAATTCTACTTGTGCATTATTTGCTCCTCATTTAATGCCAACATTATTGCAGATGGTGAGTTTAAAGAAAGTAATTATTGTTGGTTGTTGTACAGATATTTGTATTATGAATTTTGCGATTGCCTTGCGTAATTTCTTTGATGAAATGAATTTGGATATTTTAATTGAAGTTCCTTTAAATGCTGTGGAAACTTATCATATTCCGGAAATTCATGATCGAGAAGAAAAAAATAAACAAGCATTTTTGTGGATGGAAAGTAATGGAATTCGGTTAGTAAGAGAAAAGAAAGAAGGAAAATATGATGAAAATTAAAAGTTCTATGTTAGCAGATTATTATGAATTTACTATGGCTCAAAGTTACTTGGAGGCTGGTGTACAAAATACAGAAGCCGTCTTTGATGTATTTTTTCGCAAAAATCCTTTTCAAAAAGGATATGGGGTTATGGGTGGAGTAGATCAAATTATCGAATTGATTAAAAATTTTAAATTTGATGCTGATGATATTGCTTATTTTCGAAGTAAGAAGATTTTTTCAGAAGAATTTTTAAAATACTTGAAAACATTTAAATTTACAGGTTCTATTTATGCTATACCTGATGGTACTCCAGTATTTAAAAATGAACCTATTATTACAGTAAAAGCTCCTATTATTGAAGCTCAGATTATGGAAACTATTTTACTTATTTATGCAAATAGTAACATTTGTTTTATGACTTCTGCTAGAAGAATAGTAGAAAGTGCTGGAGAAATTCCTATTGCTGAGTTTGGTGCTCGTCGTTCTTTAGGGGAAAATGCGGCACTTACAGCTAGTAAATGTGCCTATATTGCTGGATGTGCAAGTACTTCTAATGTAGCTGCTGATCACCAGTATGGTTTAAGTATTAGTGGAACAATGGCTCATAGTTTTGTTGAATTTTTTCCTCATGAATATGATGCTTTCCTTCATTATGCGAAAACTTATCCTGATAATTGCGTTTTACTTGTTGATACTTATGATGTGTTAAGAAGTGGAGTTCCTAATGCTATTAAGGTTGCAAAAGAATATTTGATTCCTAATGGTTATAGGTTAAAAGGGATCCGAATTGACTCAGGGGATTTGGCTTATTTAACTAAGAAAGCGAAAGAAATGTTGGTAGAAGCTGGACTTTCCGATGTAAAAATATGTGTTTCTAATGGTTTAGCCGAAGACACTATAAAATCACTTGAAGAACAAGGTGCTGTTATAGATTCTATCGGTTTAGGTGATAATATTGTTTTACCGGATTTTGCTAGAGTTGGTTGTGTTTATAAATTAGTTGCAGTTAATGAAAATGGTGAGTTTGTTCCACGAATTAAAATAAGTGGTGATTTAGCTAAAGTAACTACTCCAGGTTATAAAAAGGTTTATCGTTTATATGATAAATCCTCTGGATTTGCCCTTGCAGATTTGATTGCTTTGTATGACGAAGAAATTCCAACTGATGAAATTATCTTGATAGATCCTAGTAATGAGGTAAATCAAGTTACTTTGACAAATTATAGAATTAGAGAATTACAAGTACCAATTGTTTTAGATGGCAAAGTTGTTTATCAAGATCTTTCTATTGAAGAGAAAAGAAAATATTGTGAATGTGAAATGAAAACAATTTATCCGGAAATTAAAAGATATCTTAATCCACATCTTTATTATGTTGATTTAAGTCGTAAACTGTTGATGTTAAAAAAAGAATTAATTAACGAATATAAACTGAGAGGAGAATTAGACGAATGCGTAAAGAGAAGTTAGAAGAATTAAAAGAAATTATATCAAAATTTAGAATACTTCAAATGAAAGAAAGTAAATATTCTCACTTTATTAAAACTATAGGATATACGTGTACTTTTCAGGATGGAAAAGCTATAGAAAGAGAGAAGATTTTAAAAGGTGATAAAGATGGAAGTGCTGTTATTGTAATGCCTGTTACTTCTAGTGAAGAAATACTTACTGTAATAGAGCCAAGAGTATTTACTCATTCTAAAATAGGAATTGGCTTTCCAGCGGGTTATATTGAAGAGAGTGAAACAGCAGAAGTTGCAGCTTTACGTGAACTTAGAGAAGAAACGGGCTATGTTCCAAAAGTAATATATGAGATTGATCAGTTCTACCAAGATGAAGGTTGCTCTAGTGCTTTTAATCATGCTTTTATAGCTTTCGATGTCGAAAAGAAGTTTGATCAATCTTTGGATCCAGGTGAACTTGTAAAATATATGACTTTTACTTTAGATGAATTAGAAGAACTAGAAGGGCAAGGTCTTATTAATGGAGCAAATACAAAATTAGTTTTAACAAAAGCAAAGTCTTTCTTAAGGAGGTAGATTATGGAAGATTTTAAACTTATTGTTTTAGATAATTGTAAAGAATTAGGTAACAAAGTTAATGAACATTTGAAAAAAATACATGGAGGTCGTAATTATATTTTATCTATTTCTAATAGTCGTTTTTCTAATGGTGAAGGAAAGATTAAATTAGAAGAGAGTGTTCGCGAAAAAGATTTATATATTTTATCAGATATTGGTAATTATAATATTTCTTATTTGCTTCATGGTATGCCTCATTCGATGAGCCCAGATGAACATTTTCAAGATATTAAAAGAGTTATTAGTGCTGCGGGTGGCCATGAAAGACAAGTGAATTTAATTATGCCCCTTCTTTATCAATCTAGGCAACATAAGAGAAATGGAAGAGAATCTCTTGATTGTGCCTTAGCTTTACAAGAGCTTGAAAGAATGGGAGTTCATAGTATTATTACTTTTGATGCTCATGATCCTAATGTATCTAATGCAGTTCCTAATCTTCCTTTTGAAAATTTTTACCCTACTCATAGTATTATTCGGGAAATTATTAAAAATGAAGCATTAAAGGATGTGTTAGTTGTAAGTCCTGATATGGGAGCAATGCAAAGAGCTAGATATTATGCGGAAATATTAGGGTGTGATGTGGGAGTATTTTATAAAAGAAGGAATTTAAGCCAAGTGGTTCATGGTAAAAATCCTATTATAGAACATATTTATATGGGAAGTAATGTATTGGGCAGAGATATTATTATTGTTGATGATATGATTGCTTCTGGTATTTCTATTTTAGAAACAGCTAAAAATTTAAAAGAAAAAGGAGCTCATCATATTTACTTTGTTGCTACATTTGCTTTATTTACAGAAAGATATGAGGCTTTTTCTAAAGCTTTTGAAGAAAAGATATTTGATAAATTATATACAACAAATTTATCTTATATTCCTTTAGAGATAAAAGAACAAGAATGGTTTTATGAAGTGGATTTATCTATGTTTATCGCTTCTATTATTGATACATTAAATCAAAAGAAATCTTTGGATGAATTATATAATGGAAAATTGGAATTATTAAAAGAAATTAATGAAAGGTTGGATTAAAATGAAAAAATTTGATGTAAAAAAAGAAACAGAAAGAGTTATAAAATTTATTCGTGATTATTATAAGGAAAATAATTTGGGAGGTGCTATCCTTGGAGTTAGTGGGGGTAAAGATTCAGGAGTTGTAGCGGCTCTTTTAGTTAAAGCATTAGGTCACGAAAACGTGATTGGTGTTACAATGCCTTGTCATACTGTTAAAAGTGCCAAAGATGATGCGAAATTAGTTAGTGATGCTTATGGTTTTTCTTTAATTAATTTTGATATTGGTAATGTTTTTGATCAGTTTAAGAATGAATTAAAACATTTAGGTAATTTTACAGATTTAGAAGTATTAAACAGTGATATTAATTTGAAACCGAGACTCAGAATGGCAACCTTATATTATATAGCTGCTTTATATAGTGCTCTTTATCATAAAACTTATTTGGTTGTCGGCACTTCTAATTTGTGTGAGTTATATGTTGGTTATTTTACTAAAGGAGGAGATTCCGTTCATGATATTGCTCCTATCGCTTCGTTTACGGTAGAAGAAGTTATAGAGATTGGTGAATACTTAGGAGTTCCAGAAAAAGTTTTGTATAAGACTCCTAATGATGATTTGTCTAATTTAAGTGATGAAGATAAATTGGGTGTAACTTATCAAGATATTGCTAGTTATATAGAAGATAGTAAATCGATAGATATATCAGTTGCTCAAAAAATAAAAAAATTACATGATCAGAATCAGCATAAATTTGTAATACCTACTTATCGAAAGAAAGATTGATTTTATGAAAATAGGGGTTTATGTCGGTAGTTTTAACCCAGTTCATACAGGTCATATTAAGATTGTTAGACAAGCATTAGAAAATTATTTAGATTTAGTTATTATTGTACCAACAGGATGTTATTGGAGTAAGAGAAATTTGATTTCTTTAAAACATAGAATTGCGATGTTAAAGTTTTATCAAAATGAAAAAATTTTGATAGATACAACTCATAATCAACTTCCTTATACTTATATGATTTTACGAGAATTAAAAAAGAAATATCCTAGAGATTTTCTATATCTTATGTTAGGAGCTGATAATTTAGTTCAGTTTCAAAAATGGAAAAATTATCAAGAATTATTAAATTATCCTTTTTTGATAGTTAATCGAAATTGTGTTGATGTAAATTATTATATTAAAAAATTATCTATTCCTAAATATGTAATTATGAATGTTACAAATATTGATTTTTCTTCTACTATTATTCGGAAAAAACTAGTCCAACAGGAAAATGTAGATCATTACTTAGATAAAGAAGTATTACAATATATTAATAAATATCATTTATTTTCAAATAAAAAAATTTAGTTATTCTATTTCTAAATTTTTTTCATTATTTCTATATTTCTATTTTTATATCCATTTTTGCTGTAAAAGTTTTGAGCATTTAAGTTATATCCAAAAACATCAATTAAAACAGCTTTACATTCTACACTTTTAAAGTATTCTTCCATTTTATTTAATAGTTTTTCTCCTATTTTATTTTTTTGATATTCGTGAGTTACTATTAATTCGGTTATGCGTCCACGTTTAGGAGCTTTAAAATCATAAGTATAAACTTCTTCATTATTAATTAAGCCTACTATTAAACCGACTATCTTTTTATTATTTTGAGCTAAAAATATTTTTCCTTCATAATTTTGTACTTCTTCTATTGTTTTTTGAAAATATTTTTCTTTAAATTCTTTCGTTATAATATTATATTTATCTTTATCAATTTTTGTTATATAACTTTGTAGTTCTACTAGTAAAATTTTTATTTGTTCATCATATTTTGGGTTATATTCTATGATTTTCATTTTCTCACCTATTACTATTTTATTTTTAAATTGTATACTATTATTGCGGTTTATTATTATTTGTGTTACCTTATATGAGGTGATGTATTTATGAAGAAGTATGAATATATTTTATTTGATTTAGATGATACTTTAATTAATAATTTAGAAAATGTTCGTTTTGCGTATACAAAAATGTTACAATTTATGGGATTAGAGTATACAGATGAAGGATTTAAAAAATGGTATGAACTTGATCGGCAGTTTTGGATAGATTTTAGAAATGGAAAAATAATTGTTCCGGAAGAATATCAGGGTTCTCAAAAAAGTTATGTTCAATATGTTAGAAGTTTGAGATATCTTTTTTATTTTGATAATAAAATTTCTTTGGATGTTGCTTTTCAGATTAATGATATTTTTTTGGATGCTTTGCATGAAATTGTTATTCCAGTTGAAGGAGCTTATGAAACTTTAAGTTATTTACATGATAAGTATAAATTAGTGATAGCTACAAATGGTCCAATTGAAGCAGCAAAGTCAAAGTTAATGAAAATTAATTGCTTAGATTTTATTCAATTTATATTTTCAGCAGATATGACAAAAGCAAGAGTTACAAAACCTAGTCGAGAATATTTTTTAGAATTGCAATATTTTTTAAATTTTTATAAAACAAATCGAATGCTAATCGTGGGGGACTCTTTAGATTCTGATATACGAGGTGGGATAAATGCAGGTATAGATTCTTGTTGGTTTAATCCAAATAAAGAGCAACTTCCTGAAGATATTTTTCCTACGATGATGATCTTTGAATTACAAGAACTAACTCGAAAATTATAAATTCTATCTTTTATTATTTAGATGATTTAAAAGAGATAAACTTCTAATTTGGATATTATTGTTATGTCCTGTTCCTAGTTCAATATCTGGTTTTACTATTTTTCCATGATAGTCTGTTCCTCCGCTAATTAATAGGTTATATTTTTTGGCTATTTCTAAATAAAGTTTTATTTGTTCTTGGGTGTGATGGGAATGATATACTTCTATTCCTTGTAAGCCATTAGATATCATTTCTTTTATGAGTATTAGTAATTCTTTTTCATTTAGTTCAAGAGAGTAGGGGTGAGCGAGTACAGGAATACCACCACTATCTAAGATAAGTTTAAGACATTCTTTGAAAGATAAGCCTTTGTTATCTTTTCTTGTTTTTTGGTATGCATCTACTAAATATAAATCAAATGCTTCTTTTACGGTTTTAGCATATCCATTTTTGATACATAATTTGGCAATGTCTGGTCGACCAAGATTATGGGGAGCATTTATTAGTTCTTTTATTTCGTCGTATGTGAATATGATTCCATAATCTCTTTTTATTTGCTCTAAAATGGATAGAACAGAGTTTAGGCTATTATTTTGTAGTTCTTTCATTTTGTTATTTAATGCTGGATTAAAAAGATCAATATTATATCCTAGAATGTGCATTCTACCTTTAGGCACTTTGGCAGATAGTTCAATACCAGGAATGACTCTTATTTCTTTATCGATAAAGAAGCCATGTTTTTGCAAGTATAAATTTCCGGCGATGGTATCATGATCAGTTAGGGCAATAGTTCCTATATTTTTTTCTTTGGCTAGCTTAATTAGTTCTTCGGGGGATAATTCTCCATCAGAATAGATACTGTGAGTATGTAAGTCAATTAATTTTTTTCTGGTTTCAAAATAATATTTTAAAACTAGTAATAGGTCTTCTTGAAAATATTTTGCTCTGGGATTTTCTGATGAATAATTTTTTATGTAACTAAGAATATTTTTAAGATCAATACTTAATATTTCAAAATCATTATTTTTTTCATTACGGGATAGATTATCTATATTAAAAACTAGTTCTTGATCTGTTTCTAAATAGTAATAATCGGTTGTAACTTCTCTATTTATTCTAGCTATTTCTTTTCTTAATGGATAATCTTTTTGAAAATGGTCTATTGATACGATGGGAGTAAGAACATTTTTTTTAAATTCTATTCCTAGCTCTTCTTTTAATTCTCTTATTAGGGCTTCTTCTGATGTTTCTTTTCTTTCTTTTTTTCCACCAGGTAACATAATTGTATTGGCATATCTTATTAGAATCATTTTGTTTTTGTTTATTAAAATAATTCTGGATTTCTTTTTTTCTTCTTGTATTTCTTCTTTTTTTAAGTTATTTGGATTATGTATTATTTTTTTCATTTTAATTTTCCCTTTCTTAATACTAGTCTTTGATTTTCTTCGGCAATATGGGTATTTTCAAAATTTATCCGTGCTTCTTCTAGATATAAATTTCTGTTTTCTTCTGGCCAAAAGTGAGTTAGAAGTAAACTATTTGCTTTGGCTTGTTTAGCTAGTAAACCTGCTTCAAATGCAGTAAAGTGGGTTGTAGAAGAACTTTCATGTTTTCGTAAAAAAGAACTTTCACAAATAATTAAGTCAGCATTCATACAGAATTCTATTAATCCTTTTTTATTTGTTACTCCAATATCAGAAGTATAGACTATTTTTAATTTTTTATTTTCAATTTTTACCATATAAGATGGGATACTATGGGAGTGGTTATTTTCAAAGGTTATTGTTAAATCTTTTATATGGTATTTTTGATTTTCTCTAATATCATAATATTCTGAATAGGTTTCTTTTATAGATTTTATTCCTTCTTTCATTTTTCTAAATTCTTCTTTTGGTAAGTAAATTTTTATTTTCTTATTTAATAATCCTAGATTGTGGTATACTAAAGATGCGTATTGTAAGGATGATAGATCACCAAAGTGGTCGTTATGATAGTGAGTTATTATAATGTGTAAATTTTGTAAATCTTTGGGAAAATTTAGTAATCTTGTTATTCCGTTTCCACAATCTAATAAAACTTTTTCTTCTTGATATTCTATTAAGAAACCAGGACAGTTGTGACTTTCTTTGGAATATGGAGATACTGTTCCTAATGGTGTAATTATTATCTCATTCATTTTGTTAGTATTCTCCTTTTTATTAACATTTTTTCTTCTACTAAAGGATGTACATAGGTAGAAATATCTTTATTTAATGAAAATACTTCTTTTACCATACTAGAAGATACAAATTGATAGTTTTTGTCAGCAAAAAGACAAATAGTATTTATTTCATTGTTAGTAAGTTCTCTATTAATTTGGCTTAATCCTATTTCATAATCAAAATCACTTATACTTCTAAGTCCTCTTATAATAGCTTTACATTCATGGAGGAGAGCTAAATCAATCGTTGCAGTATTTCCTGTGACAACTTTAATATTATTTACCTTTCGATATAATTCTTTAATTATTTCTACTCTTTCTTCAAAAGTGAATAAATAATTCTTTTTTGAAGGATTTTTTAAAACGGCAATTACAACTTCATCGAATAAATTACTTGCTTGTTCAATAATGTTCATATGTCCTTTGGTGATTGGATCAAAACTGCCGGGATATAAAACTTTACTCATATTACTTTCACCAACTTTCTTATATTTTCTTTTTCAGTATTATTTAGAATATAGTCAAAATGGTCTTTATCATATTCTGGACTGGCACTTTCTCTTAAGTTAGCTTTTTCTTCGGTTATGTTATCTCTTTTTAAAATACGTTTTTTTCGTATTTCGTAGGGAATATCTAATAATATTTTTAGATTACACATGTTAAAATATTTTGTTTTGGGAAGAAGTATCCAATCTAATATAATAATTTTATTGAGATTACTTTCTATTATTTGGTCAATTAGTCTTTCTATGTGTCTCCATGTTATTTCACTTAAAATGTCCATTTCGTGAGGATCTTTAAAGACAATTTTACTTAGCTTCTTTCGATCTATTTTATTATTTGTTAAAATGTTTTTTTTAAAGTGTCTTATTAATTCAATCTTGACTTCTTGTATTTCTAATATGTAATGACCTATTTTATCGATGTCAATATGTATTGTTTTCTCTGGGTATTTTTTCTTTATTTCTTCTGCTAAAGTACTTTTTCCACTTCCTGATTTTCCACATATTCCTATTAACATAAAAATTCTCCTCTCTAATTGTATTATAGTCTCTTTTTTGATATAATAAAAATACATATTATTTATGTTAGAAATAACTGGAGGTTATTATGAATATTGATTTTGAATTATATCGTATTTTTTATGTAGTTGCTCAGAATAAAAATATTACTGTTGCTTCTAAAGAGTTAAATATTAGTCAGCCTGCGGTTAGTAAAGCGATTAAAAACTTGGAAGAACAATTAGGAGGAGATTTATTTGTCAGAACTAGAAGAGGAGTTGTTTTAACAAGTGAAGGAGAAGAATTTTTTCGTTATATTAGTAAAGCAATGGAATATATTATGAATGCTGAAAATAAGTTTACAGATATGTTAAACTTAGAGACTGGTCATATTCGAATAGGTGTTAGTACAACACTAACAAAATATTTTTTAGCTTCTTATTTACAGAGATTTCATGATCAATATCCTAAAATTACTATTGAAATTGATACTAGTGTAAGTGATGTTTTATTTTCTAAATTGAGGAACGGATTACTTGATTTGGTAGTCTTTAATATTGCTGATAAAGAGTATGGAGATGATATTTTAGTTTATCCTTGTCTTGAAGTTCAAAATGTTTTTATTGTAGGGAAGAAATATCGATATTTAAAAGATCAGTCTTTGAGCATTTTTGATTTAAAAAATTATCCTCTTATTTTACAAAGTAAGCAGTCTAGGACAAGAAGATTTCTCGATACTTTTTTAGAGCAAAAACAATGCAAGTTAGTTCCAGAATTAGAACTTGCTGGGAATAACTTAGTTGTTTTATTTACGAAGTTGGGTTTTGGTGTGGGATATGCTACAGAAGAGTTTATAAAGAAAGAATTAGCTGAAGGTGAACTTTTTATCTTGGATATAAAAGAAAAGATGCCAAAAAGAAAGATAGGAATTGCTATATCTAAAAATCATATTTCTAATTTTAGTACGAAAAAATTAGTTGAATTAATTAAAGAAGATATTTTTTAAGAAATAGTATTTTTCTTTCTCTTTTTCATATATTTTAAGTGGTTTTAGGTTTACTTTCTTTTGTTTTTTTGTTATACTATGTAGCGAGTATTAATTTACTCCTTGCTTAAAATTATTTTTTAAGCCGAATAGACCATGAGGAGGTGGAAAAATGACTAATTATGAAATTATGTTCATCGTTAAAACTACTATGGAATCTGATAAGATTAAGAATACTATCGATACTATGAAAAAAGTTATTACTGATGGTAAAGGAAAAGTAGTAGAAGTTAAAGACATGGGCGAGAAAAAATTAGCATATCCAATTAAGAAAGAATTAACTGGATACTACTATGTATTAAAAGTAGAAGCTTCAAAAGAAGTTGTTGCTGAATTTGATCGTAGAGCTTCTATCGATGAGGCAATATTAAGACATTTAATTATTAAGTTAGATGAGGAGTAAGATATGAATAAAGTAATTTTAATTGGAAGATTAGCAAGAGATCCAGAATTTAGAACAACAGCAGGTAATATTAGTGTTGCAACATTTACGGTAGCTGTAAGTCGTCCTTTTACTCCACAAAGTGGAGGAGATAGTGGAGCTGATTTTATCAGTTGTGTTGTTTGGAGAAGAGCTGCCGAAAATTTGGCTAAGTATTGTCATAAAGGTAGTCAAATTGCTGTAGAAGGCAGAATTCAAACTAGAAATTATACAGCTCAAGATGGAACAAAACGTTATGTTACTGAGGTTTTAGTAGATAATCTTACTTTCTTAGGATCAAAAGCAGATAATCAAGGAATGGCTCCTCAAGATAACTATGGAATGAATAACTATTCTGGAGGTTATGATGCAAATTATGCTAATAATAATTATAGTGTACCTGCTCCTGATGTAGCTAATATGCCTACTACAGATATCTCTGAAGATCCATTTAAAGATTTTGGTGAAGAAATTACTTTAAGTGATGATGATTTACCATTCTAATGTAAAGGAGGAATAAAGATGGCAGAATTTTATCGTAAGAAAAAGAAAATATGTCAAATGTGTGCTGGTAAAAGTGTAGATTATAAAGATGTTATGATTATTAATAAATATATTAATGATAAAGGAAAAATCATGCCAAGACGTATGACTGGTGCTTGTGCAAAACATCAAAGACATATTGCTAAACAAATTAAATATGCTAGATTTATGGCTTTAGTGCCATTTGTTAAATAAGCTAAGTGAGAAATCATTTAGTTTTTTTATTTTTTTGAAATTTTACTAATTGTATTGAATTGGTTAGCAAAATATTTAATTTGAGTTATGAATTATACTGATTTTCCTAACGAAATCTAGTGTATATGAAATGCTAATGTATGGTTTAATTTTTAAAGCAATCGTAGACAATTGGAATAAACTTGATTTTTATTATGAAAGTCCTTTTAGAAATGAAAACGTGTATAAAAGAAATAATATATATTTTTAAAATAATTATCTTG
>JABLTQ010057659.1_pt1 | contig 65516 bp, 63 predicted proteins | sample 7160101 | NCBI WGS metagenome assembly JABLTQ01 (sample SAMN14651228, study PRJNA627086) | human gut metagenome | isolation source: feces | host: Homo sapiens | reverse complement strand
GAGCATGATGCGATTGGACATTATGCACGTCCGGATATCCTTGAACTTAAAGTCAACGAAAAATAATAGTCTGTTGGCTCATCAACTTCCAGTTTGCCGAGCCAAATAAAAAAGCCCCTTTTGGGGCTTGTAACAGCAAAAAAAGATGAGCCTTGACTACCAATCGAAGCAGTCAAGGCTCATCCTTGGTTCTTGGTATCTAACATCAATTTAACCTCGCTTTCCTGAGTTGATGGGGTTAGCTGTTCATTGGACTCACCCTTTCTATATCTATAAGATAGCATAAGAAAGCAAAGAAATCAATGCAAGAAACAAACAACTTTTCTTTCAGAAATGTGTTTATTGCAATGAAATTAGGTACAGGCGTGCAAGATTGGATTGACGCCTCTGCATGATTGCTGTATCATAGGGTTGTTGAGGGCTTTCACAGCGTATGTGAAGGCCCTCGACCATTTGTATAGTATATGGGATGGCCGACCGCAGCAAAGCCTTCCTTTCCGGTAATAACCACGTTGTTGTAGCTGCTCGCACAATGCACGATCTGAATGCTGCCGTCCTTGTCCCAGCCTGCCACAATGCCGACGTGTTCATCATCCGGATAAAAGGCGAGGTCGCCGATCTGTGCGTCCTCCCAGCGGACCGGCGTACAGTAGCTATGCTGCATAGCCGCACCGCCGCCGTGGCCGATAACATAGCTGCCGTCTGTTGCGTTGTAAAAAGCCCAGTCTACCATGCCAGAACAGTCTAAACCGTATGGTCGGTAGGTGCCGGTGGTAGAGCTGCCGTCCGCTGTGACCTTGGCAAGTTGCCCCCAGCGGTCATCCCAGCCGAACACAAGGCTTTTGCCGCCCCAGAAGTAGTTGACCTTTCCGGCGAGCGACAACGCCCGTTCCACCACGGCGCGGCGCTCTTTGGATAGATCATTCGGCAGGGCGCGCCGCAGCATGGCGGCGTCGTATTGCAGGCTGTCAAGGTCGTAGAGCAGCGCATCAAGGAGCGCAGAATCGTCCAGCAGCTCGGCAAGAGCCTTTTTCTGGTACGCTGTGAAGCGATAGACCGTACTCATTTCTTCCGCTGATTTTGCTGCGACGGCAAGGTGCAAAATGCGCTCCGTCCAGTCCTCACCATTCTCGCCGCCGTCATGGTAGATCGTATCGACCTCGGATGTGATCTCAGTCATATCCCAAAAGACCGCCTTGAGCCTGTCTACACGATCAGCATCCATTGTAGCAACATCTACTCCGTTCTCTGCGCCTGCGGTCCTCACGGCAAAAACCGCTATGACCTCCCGCCAGCCTGGGAGTGCGCCGGTCAGGTCAATGCTGTCATAATCGCCATCTTGCAGCTCCGCCAAAGCAGAGCAAACCTCTTTGCCGACCTCTGCAACAGCGGCGTTGAGCGGGATCGTATCGGGAGACGGTTCGTTGGCAAAGAGAATGCCGAACGGCGATGCCATGAGCGCCGCAACGAGGACGATCCCGCTAAAGAGCACGAACGCAGTCACGGCGCCGCCTGCTGCGAGAAAGAACGAGGTCAAAGCCTTTGCGCCTGCTGTCGTCACAGCCGCACCGCGCCGCAGCCAGTCAAGAATTTTTGCACCGGTTCGTTGAATCAATGTTGTTGCGCGCTCCTGCCGTTTGCGCTGCATGGCAAGACGGCGGCCACGCTCGGACGCTGCTGCTTGTCGGCTGCTTTGCGATGATGCGGGCTTGGCTGATGCGCGAGCGGATCTTGACCTCGCACGATATTCTGCCCTTTGTCCATTTCCCGTAGAAACAAGTCCGCTGCCGCTGTACTCTGCCTGTATTTTTTTGCTCATCTCCTCATTTGCCTGCTGCCGCCATGCGTCGGCAGGCTTTTTTGCGTTCCACGGCACCGTTTCGTCCGGTGCCGTGGTCGCTTGATTCGATGGATGGATAGATGGGTTATTATCAGAGAACTCTTGTTCGTTTCCGATTCGATTTTTCTTTCCGTGCAATAGAAGAGTGGTTGCTCCGCTGGCGAGCCGCGTTGCGCCCTCTTGCGTTAAAAGCTCGGCGCTCTGTTCGGCCTGCTCTGCGGCACGGCTCTCCGCGGTCTGCTCTTGCCGTTTCTTTCCGGCCAGCTCTTTCTTGAATTTGGCGGTAAGCTGGCGCTGTGATGCACGGTGCTTTTGTGTACGCCTGCTTTTCTTTTTTACCAGCTCGCGCCTGTAATCCCGCTTGTGTATATCTGACATGACAGGTCTCCTTTTTGAGTGTGAAAATGCGTCTCACGGTGAGATTTATTTCTTTGAAGCCTATTCCCGCAGCGCGGCGGCGATGCCCGCCATGATGTAATCGGCACATGGCAGCGCGACCGAATTGCCGAGCGCCCGATAACGGTGCATCGACGGGATCAGCTCACCGTTTTCACCGTACTTTGTCCAGTTGTCCGGCAGACCCATGAGCCGTTCGCTCTCAATTTCTGTTGGGAAACGGATGCAGCCGCCCGCCGGATCATCCGCGTACCAGAAGGCAAAGGGCGTGACGCCACTGGCTAATAGAGTGGGAAAAGGGTCTGCTGCCCGTCCAAAGCTGCCGCGGAACTGCGTGTGCTGCCCATGCTTGGCTGCTCCCCGCATCCGGTAGAGTTGAAAGGGCTGGAGGATGGGTACACGCCCCCCTGCTTCAATAACAGAGCCTCGATCTCTTTCGGCGGCGGGCAGCCCGCCCGCTGTGCAAGGGCGAGGAAGTGTGAGCATTGCGCGGGGCTTAAACAGTATTTGGTGAGCACACCGCCCTCCAAAATCGGCCACGAGGAAAATTCGCTGCCGCCGCGCCAATCGTCCGGGGCCTGCCCAATAGCGGGCATCCATAAGCCGCCAGGCGAGATCAGGACATCGCCCTCGCACCATTCCGGCACCTGCCCAGCTTCCAGAAGCAGGCATTGAAATCTCGGTGTCCTCGAACGCTCCGAGCACGGCTCTAAAATCCATCCCGTCATTTGATGTAAACGCTCCCATGACGTTTTCCCAAAGACAGATAACTGGAAGCTTACCTCCACTTGCATCCCTCATTTCGTGTATGATCCGAATTGCCTGAAAAAACAGGCTTGACTTCTCTCCGGCAAGCCCTGTGCGTGTGCCGCAGAGTGAAAGGTTTTGGCATGGGGAGCCAAAGGTCAGTACATGGACGGCGGGTATCTTCCCACCGTTCAGCTTTGTAATATCGCCTAAATGCAGCATATTGGGAAAATGCCGTCTGGTGATGGAGATAGGATATTTCTCGATCTCGCTCGCCCAAACCGGCAAAATGCCGTTGCGCTCGGCGGCATAGGGGAATACTCCGATCCCGTCAAAAAGGCTTCCTAACGTAAGCAAAAATCAGCCTCCTCTCGTCGAAAAAATGTGTCCCACCGTGGGACACATTTCGTCATATTTCTATTCATGATTCAAAACTTTTCATTCGGCGTCGTTGTCATCAGGCGGTACAGCTCCGTGTCCTTGGGGATCGTATTGACGAACGGAACAAGCGCGCCGCCCATCCGCAAAAGGCCATGACCGGCTTCCACATTGGTCACATAGCCCATCTGCGTATCCGACAGGCGCAGCAGCTTCCCCAGCTCTGCGCGGTCTGTCGCCGCCTGATTGAAAAGCAGCAGAAATTCGCTGTTTGCCAGCATGAGCCGCGCCGTCTCCGATTTCAGGCACTCTTCCACATTCTGCGTCGCGGCGGTCAGCGGCGCACCGTATTTGCGCCAGCGCTTCCACGCACGGTACAGCACATCGGCAGAGTATTTGTACTTGAAATAGAGATAGCACTCGTCAATAAATACCCATGTGAATTTACCGCGCTTGCGGTTGGCGGCAACGCGATTCTGGATCGCCTCCAGCGTCACAACAAGCGCCGTGGGACGCAGCTGCTCACCCATCTCATAGAGGTCAAGGGCGATAATGCGGCTGTCCATATTGACGTTGCCGGCGTGCGCAAATACATTCAGACTGCCCTCTGTGATCAGCTCAGCCGCCAGCGCGATCTCCCGCGCTTCGGGATCAACCTGCCGCTTGACTTCATTGCGCCAGTCCGTCAGGAGCGGTGCAGGCTGCTTGCCGCGGCTTTTAAGATAGGGACGGTAAACATTGGCCGTGCAGCGGTCAATGATGGACTTATGCGAGCCCGTGAGCGTTCCTGCGCCCATCTGCTGTTCCAAAATGCTGGTGATGACTTCTGCCTTGACTGCGATGGGATTCTCGTCGGCATCGTAACCCTCGCCAAGCTCCAGCGGATTGATGTGATGCGGGCTGCTCGGGGAAATCTCGATGATCTCGCCGCCCAGCGCACGGACAAGATCGCCATACTCCCGCTCGGCGTCGATGATGATAATATCGTCGTGGGTCGAGAGCGCGATGCTGGCAACGGTATTCTTCATGCCGACCGATTTGCCGCTGCCCGATACGCCGAGATAAAAAGCGTGGGGCGAGATCAGCCGCTTGCGGTTGCAAATGAGCAGGTTTTTGCTGACGGCGTTGACGCCATAGCAGATGCCGCCTGCGTCCTGAATCTCCTGCGCGCGAAACGGCATGAGGACCGCCGTACTCTCGGTCGTCAGCGTCCGCAGCGCCTTGATCCGGCGCAGACCGTAAGGCAGGACGGTATTCAGGCCATCCTCCTGCTGATAGTAGAGTGTGGCAAAATGGCAGGAGTGCTCCCGTCCAATCGTGCGCAGCGTCTCCGTGTCGGCGTTGAGCTGTTCAAGCGTATCGGCAATATGAACGAGCGTCACGACGGCGAACATCATGCGCTGGTCGCGCACGGTGAGATCGTCCAGATATTCCTTTGCCTCTGCACGCAGCTGCTCCAGCTCATAGGGAACGGTCGCAGAAAAGTTGTTCTTGTCGTTCTGGCGCTGCTGCCAGCGCGTAATGTCCGTCTCAATGCTGAGGATGCGGCTCTGCACCTCGCGCACCGCCTCGTCCGTGGGGATCGGCAGAATGTCGATGGAGAGGACAAGGCTGCGCGAAATGGCGGAGAGGTCCGCGATCATATCGTCGCGGAGATAGCTGCCGAAATCCTTGAGGAACAGGACGCGACCAAACTTGTTTCCCATCTCAAAATAGCTGTCGCGGAAACGCAGCCCATCTGGACAGATCAGGTCGCGGAAATCCATGCCGCACCGCAGCACAGTCGCCTGTTCATACGAAAATAGCTCCTCCTCGCCGGGGCGAAAGAAGTCATGCAGCAGCCGTAGGCGCTCCTGCATGGAGATCTCCCACGCGCCCGAGTCCAGCCGACCAAAGCTCTGTGTGAGGTTTGCATCCACGCGCCGGAAGTAGGCGCGGCTCTCCTCGATCTTGCGCTGCGGGATGGAGATGGTAACATACTTTTCCTGCACAAGATTATTCCCTGCGCCGACCTGATCCGTAAGTATCCTGTTATACTCTGTGCGGTAACGGTCCAGCGCGTCGCCGTGCGGCTTCATCAGCACCGTGCGCTCAAAATCCGCGTGGTTCATGCGGCGGTTGAAAATGGTGATCTTCGCCGCGGCGTCGGTCGGCAGGGCGTTCAATACGCTCTGATAGGAGCGAAAGATGCTCTCCCGATCCTCGTCCGACGCGGCAGCATAGTTGACATCGGCAAAGCGCCACGACTTGCTGTGCCGTGTGCCGACCTGCCACACACCGCCCTCGTAGATGTGGTGAATGGGGATCGACTGCTGCACGCTGCGCGGAATGGAAAACTTGACTTTTTCGCTGCGCTCGGCAGCGGCAAGCGTTTTAATCAAAATCGTCACGCTCCTTTCGACCCAATGCGGTATAGTAGAAATTCTCCGAGACAAAGCCGCGCCCGCGCGCACAGAGAATTTGTGACTTGATAAAGGCGCACAAAAATTCTCCAAAGGTCATGCCGTTGTAGCGAAAAAAGCCTGCAACGGCAATAGGGGCTGCCGCAAGGATACATACCCAGCCGGCCATCTCCTTGCCGACAACAGGCGTCAGTGCAAGGTAGACAATGACAGCGACCATGACCGCGCCGAGTGAACAGATAAATTGGCGCAGCGACAGGCCAAAGAAGATGCTTTCCCTGTGGTTGCGTATCTCTTTTGGTATCTTGACTTCCATGGTGATAATCCTCCGATTTTTTGACAGGTTTTTGCAGGCATGAGATAATAATAGTAGAAAAAATTGCAAGGAGGCTTGACAGCTATGACGATCCCACAGCAGCTTTTGACTGCGTTCCTGATCCTCGTTTCACTCCCGCTCGTGCTGAAGCTCTTATGGAAAGTACGGCTTCTGCCATTTGTGCTTGGCCTTTCGCTCCCCTATCTCATGGGGCAGCAATGGGCCGCAGAGCACAAAGCGGTATACCTCGTGCTCCTGATCGGCGGCGCGTTGTTCGCGCTGGCGGTCTGGACGTACCGCATCGTGGATGCGGTACGCACGGAGCGATGGTACCGAAAGCGCCTTTTGGAACGGGCAACGCCGCTATATCACGAAGAAGAGAGAGACGGTTAACCGCCTCTCTCTTCTTTGCCGTCATAGCCGCAAAGGGTTATATCGCTTTGCACTTCGTTTCCCCATACATCCCAGCCGGTTGAGGACTGGCGGGCAAACAGCTCCACACGCGGCACATCGCCCATGAGAGCTTCAATGCGCCGCCGCACCTCGTCCGGCTTTTTGCTGTGCTCCTCCACATGGGAAATGACGATTTGGTGGATGTTCTTTGCCTGCCGTTTTGGACTGCCTTTTGTGGCAAGCAGACATATTTCCGCATTGGCTCTTGTCCAATGCCCCATGCCCCAGAAAAGCGAGTTGGACATGCGATTGAGCTTGACCCATACGAAAGCGACGGTCTTAAAGTCAAACCCCCAAGCCCGCATAACACCCCACGCTTCATGGAGCATGGGGAATGTGATCCATAAAAAGAGCGCGCAATCCTTTGCGGCCAACTCATCCACTGGTAAGGCTGCAATATCTTCTATGCTCATGGTAGGATAATGCTTGTCTGCTGCGCCGCCGCCCGACCATACCTTATAGCGCCACGGTGGATCAGCATATATGACATTGTATTTTTTCACAGCCCCAGCATCTCCTTCACGATCCGGTCCGCGCCCTTGACAAGCCCTGTAAGGATCAACATATTGAATACGAGCTGCCCAACATATTGCCACACCATTGTTACGGCCGGAAGTGTTGTATCTGCCGCCGGTGTGCTGCTGGAGAGGAAGGCGGAGTAGATCAGGCAGGAAAGCACGATCACCGCGCCCTCCATGCACACGCCGGTATAGGACTTCAAAAATGCCTTGCCCGCGGCGCTCGTTCCCTCGCCGGCAAAGGCAGCCAGTGGGATCGGCGCAAGCGCCGTATAAAGATAGAGCCGGAAAAAGCGCCCGTAGACAGTCAGGATCAAAATAAAGGACAAAACGGTAATAATCAGACTTCCCAATACAGAAACAAGCCACAGTGGGATGGATTGCAAAATCGTCACATCCTCTATCGCCGTTACGATCTCGCCCGGCAGTGCAGACACCTCCGATACCGCGCCGCCCATACCGCCCACGACCGTACCAATGATGCCGCCGCAGATGTTGAATACAGCCAGCATCAGCTCCATGCCATGTCCTACGGCGACCTTTGCACACAGGAAGCGCACAAAATGCCGCAGGGCAAATTCGGGCCGCTGCATCTCACGGAACGACGCGGCAGATTGAAAGATGCCCATCGCAAAGAACAGCACGAGCAGTCCGTACCCGACACCTTGCAGCGCGGTATTGATCTGGACGATCAGCGTCCAGATGTCGCCGCCCTTGAAGCCCTCCGGCGAGGTCGTCAGCAGCGTCCAAATCTCGGCCAGTCTGCCGTTCCAGCCATCCAGCGCATTTTCCAGTGTTCGTATGATCCAGTTATCGCTGATAGAAAATCACCTCCATGCTTCGACAGGAAATGCGTCCCACGGTGGGACGCATTTCCTGCGTTTTCTTTTATCGCTCTTTTACTGTTTTGCAGGGTTGTCCGAAAAGCAAGCCCGCCTCACGGTCAAAGTCCGTATGCCGCGCCATAGAAAGCGCCTGCCGCTTTGAATAACCGGAATACAGACGGTGGTGGAGCTGGTCATTCGGCGTCTGCACATAGATCATGTAGCCGCGCGTGACCGTCTCACAGCTCAGAATACGGTTTTTCTTTCTCATACCACACCGATCGCCGACAGAATTTGCTTGGCAAAGGCGATCAGCAGCCCGCCGAGCAGGCAGAGAAAGCCCTGTGAGCGCTGGCTGGCATCGTGACTCTGCACGCTCATGCCGACCTGCACGATGCCCCAGCCAAGGATGATGACGCCGACGGCCTTAATGCAGGAAAAGATAAAATCGGACAGATTATTGACAATGGTGAGGGGATCGTCTGCGGCCAGCGCAGGAATGGTGCAAAGGGTAAGGCAAAGGATCAGCGCCGCGAAAAAGCGCCGCTTTCTTTTGAGATTCATTTCCTTTTTCATAGGGATTCCTCCAATTCTAAAACTTCAATTTCATTCAGGGTCTCAAAGGCAAAGGGTAAATCGTCCGCGGCATAGATGCAGGTCGCATGATGAACGTATGGTGCAGCGCCGCCATATTCCGTCTCGTGGATGTTTGGGTGGCGCATCAGTTCGTACTTCTCGTCAATGACTGGCTTTTCGCCGCGCACGAGGAGAATGGAGAGCCGGTTATCCAGCATCCGCACCTCATCCGGCGTCATCAGGTCACGGCCTATGAGCTGCGTACTCTTGCTGTATGAGCCGCTGCGTCCTTTGCTCTGGCTGATGCTCTGCGTCAGGATCGTCTCTTTTCCCAGCAGCTCCGATACATACTTGTGCGTACTCTGTTCGTTCCCACCCAAATAGAGAAAGGCGTCCGCGTTGCCGATGATGCCCTCCCAGCTATCCTTGAATAAGGCTTTGAGCTGCGAAATATTTTGCAGAATAATAGTCGCCATGAGGTTGCGGCTGCGCATAGTCGCCTGCAAGCGTTCGTAGCCATCCGGCAGCGCAACATTGGCAAATTCATCGAACAGCAAGCGGACTGGGACCGGCAATCGTCCACCATGCACCTTGTCCGCACGGTAATAAAGCTCCTGAAACGCCTGCGTGTAGAGCATACCGACGAGAAAGTTGAGCGAGGTATCGTTGCTGTCGGGAATGACGCAGAAGATCGCCTGTTTACGCTCTCCGAGCTGCCCCAGCTCCAGTGTGTCGTGGCTGGTGATGCGCTGGACCTCCGGCAAGGTAAAGGCAGAGAGACGAACGGCGGCGCTCACGAGGATGCTCATAGCCGTCTTGCTGGGAGCCTCCTTAAAAATGGAATACTGCCTCACGGCAATATGATCCGGTTCTTCCTCCCGCAGCGCCTCGAAGAGCAGATCGAGCGGCGATTGATACTCCTCATCATCGTCGCGCACCTCGGCGTAGTCGAGCATGGTGAGCACCATATCCATTGTCTGCTCCTCGGCGGGTGCCTCGTGCAGAAGATAGAGCATGAGCGCGCAGTCCAGCGCCGTCTCGCTTTTCTCCCAAAACGGATCGGATTGCGTAGCGTTCTTTGGCGTGGTGTTCTTGATGAAGTTATCCACCAGCCGGAACACATCCGCATCCTTTCGGATGTAATTGAACGGGTTGTATGCATCCGAGTGTGCGGGATCAATGAGGTCAAAAACGCGGACGATGTAGCCGCGCTTCAGAAGCAGCGGCGCGGTGGCACGCAAAATTTCCCCCTTTGGATCTGTGGCTATGTAGGACGTGTTAGCAAGCATGATATTCGGTGCAATGACACCGCGGCTCTTGCCCGCACCGCTGCCGCCGACCACGATCTGCAACAAATTCCGCTGATGCACACGCCCATCCAGTCCCATTTGGACGTGCTTGGTGAGGATCACATTGTTATCGGGATGCTTGCGGTCGCGGTATTTGCGGTCGAGGACGCCTGCGCTGCCCCATTTTGCGCCGCCGTGTTCCTCGCCGGGGCGCTTATGTTCCCGTTCCCCGTAGTAGAGTGCGATAGCAGCGGCATAGAGCAGCAGCGCACAGGCGATGAATTTCAGCGTGTGGGGCATCCAGCCAATGGAAAAGGGGCGCTCCAGCACTTGACTGAAACGCCCCGTCCATTGAAAGAGGTTCATGCCGTCCTCGTAGGCATAAGCAGCTATCGCCGCCAGCCATACCACCGCAGCGGACAGCGCTGCCCACATCAGGGCAGCGCTGCGAAAGTCAGTCTGTTTCGGTTTGATGATGGTCGCCTCCTCTGAAAATGTCGAAATGTGTCCCACGGTGGGACACATTTCGATGCTTGGGATATTAGTATCCGGTTTTGGGCAGCATCATCGTCATCTTGGCGTACACCGTGGTGAGCCAGCGAGACACCGCCTGCACCCATTGGCCGTTGTAAAGACCGCCAACGTCCGCGCTGTTCACAAGGCTCGTACCGTTGGACAGACCGCCACAGACCGTTCCATAGAGCACGGGCGTTTCGACCTGTGCAAAGCCTGCCGGAACGGTGCCGAACACAAACATGATCTCGGTCACGCGCTCATTGGCGGCAAGGCCGAGCACGGCAGGACGCATATCCAACACATAGTTTTTCGTGGTGGAAAGGTTATCTGCCAATGTGCGATACGCTCCGGCACCGTTGACCTTGTAGACGATCTTATAGTTCTGCGCCTGATTGTAGGTGCCAGTGACGAGCCTGTTCACCGTGACCTGTGCAGGCAGCGTGTCGCGCCAGTAGAACGAATCGAGCGCAATGTTGGAGGTGTTGCCGATCTGCGAGAATGTGTAACGGATCGGCTGATCCGGCATGACCTCGGACGGGCCAGTTTTCTTGATGGCAACGCCGGTGTTCACGCTGGCGTTCGTCACCTCAAAGGTCACGATTTGCCCCTCATGATCAAGATAGGCGGTCATTGCGGTCGGGCTGGCAGAGTAGAATGCCGGAGCACGCACCTCGCGGATGGTATAGCGCGAGAGCGGGAGCAGCTTGGAGGTGGCTCTGCCGTTGCGGTCTGTCCGAATGGTGTCTACCACATTACCGGCTTTGTCGTAAACCTCGAATACCGCCCCCTCCAGCAGTGAACCGGCAGGCAGGCCGTTGGTGGGATTGTAGTCGGCAGACTTCTTGACGATCTGAATCTGACCGCGTATCGGCGTGTTGGTCCATTCAATTTCTGTCGTGGAGCCGTAGCGGAGATAGATCGTTTTCAGCTCAGGGTCGAGCACATAACCGTCCGCCGCTTTGATCTCACGGAGATAGTAGCGGCCATCAGCCAGTCCGTCGTCGGCGTAAATGTAGCCGTCCTGATCGGTCACATATTCTCCGATGGGATTATGATTACTGTCATACAACAGAAACACAGCGCCATAAATACCCTTGCCGGTATCCTTGTCTACCTTGTGCAGTAAGATCCTCGATGATTTATGGTTGGTAATTTCCAGCGTGGCGGTCTGGCCGTCCTTGACTTCGATGCGGTGTGATGCGGTATCCAACAGATAACCAGGTGCAACCTTCAGCTCTGTCACGGTGTACCAGCCGCTTTCAATCTCAGGGAGATAGATAACGCCATCGCTGTCCGTTGTGTAGGTGCCGACGATTTCGCCGTTTACCTTACGGACTTCAAACCTGACGCCAGAGATACGCTTACCACTGCTCTCATCACTTTTGATGATCTGCAAGCCGCCTGCGGGGGCGTTGTAAAAGTACAGTGTCTGTGTATCGTTGGGGTTGACAACCACGGTCTGGGTACGGGTGTTTTCATCAATGGTGTAACCGGGGATCGTTTCGATCTCTGTGACCACCACGGTGCCGGAAACACCGGAAATGGAGATTTTACCTGCCTTATCCGTCCAGTACAGGCCGGTGGAGGACAGCGTGCCGCCCTCGGCATCTACATACGAGCCATCTGCGTAGGTGATCTTAAACTCGACACCTTCCAGCGGCTCCTTTGTAACGGAGTCCTGCTTTACGATGATGAGATTGCCCTTGGGGGCGTTGCGGAACTCCACCGTGACAACTTCATTGGACTTGACCTTAACCGTCTGAGGTGTGTCGTCCAACAGGTAGCCGCCCTTTGCGCAGGTTTCCTTGATGATAAGCGTGGTGCCGGGGGCGATGTCCGTAATGGAGAAGGTGCCGGCGCTATCCGTCACGAACTTGCCGTTGGCATTGCCGATGAGATTGCCGTCGGAATCCGTGACAAGGAACTCCACATCGGAGATGGGCGCGTTCGTCACAGCGTCCACCTTTTTCACAAGCACGCCGCCCTTGGGCTGGTTACGAAACTCCAGCGTCATCACAGAATTGCGCCTGATCTTGATGCTCTGCGGGGTATCGTCAAGGATATAGCCGTCCTTAGCGCGCACTTCTTTTGCAATGACCGTCATGCCGGGTGTCAGGCCATCAATACGGATGGTGCCGGCGCTGTCGGTCACATATTTGCCGTTGGCGTTGCCGATCACGCTGCCATCCGAATCCGTGATAAGAAACTCTACGTCGGAAATGGGAACGCCGGTCACGGCGTCCTTTTTGACGATAAGCAGCGAGCCCATCTTATCGTTTCCGAAGGTCACGGTGATAACGTCCTGATCCTTACCGGAGAGATAGACCGTTTCCGTGGCGTCGGTGATGACGTACCCGTCCGGCGCGGAGATCTCCTCACAGACGTAAGTGCCTGCCTTGAGGCCGGTTACAACGATGGTTCCATTGCTCGAAGTGCGGTACTCGCCGATAACCGTGCCGCCCGTACCGGAGGTACCGCCGAGGAAGCGGATGCGGAACCATGCACCCTCCAACGGCTGACCGCTCTCGCTGTCCACCTTGCGGATGATGATGGCGGAAAGAGGCGTATTTTCAAAGGTCAGTACCTTGCTCTCGCCACCGGAAATGAAGCATTCCTGCGTGGCAGGCTCCTTGATGGAATAGCCATGCGGCGCTTCCAGCTCCGTCACCTTGTACCAGCCGTCCTTGACTTCGGGAAGGATGATCTTGCCGCTTTCATCGGTGTAATAAGTGCCAAGATCATTTAGCTCACCGCTATCGGTATGATTGCTGGCATACCAGATCTGGAACTTAGCACCCTTGACAGGATCGCCGGTCACACTGTCTACCTTGCGGATCTCCAGCGTCGGCTTGAGTGCATTGAAGAAAGTAACGGTGGAGGTTTCACCTGCCTTGAGCGCTACTTCCTGCGGGATGGGGCAGAGAATGACATGGCTGGGAACATTGGTCTCCGTCACCCGATAGGTGCCAACGGGGATAGAATCGAGGAAGATACGTCCGTGACTGTCGGTGGTGGCCGTGGTGGAGTAGCTGCCGTCGATCTGCTCGATGCGGTAGGTCACGCCCTCGATGGGTTCCCCATTGGCGATGTTCTTCTTGATGATCTCAAGACCCGGTTTTTCATAGTCAACGAAAGTAACTTCGCTCGTCTGGCCGGGGCGGAGCGCCACGGTCTGCTCCGTGTGAGACACCACATAAGGCTCCGGCACAGATTCCTCTCGCACCACATAAACATCAGCGGGGATAGATGAGAGGGTGGCGGAACCGTCCACGCCAGTCGTGACGGAGGTGGAATAGCTGCCGGTCACGGATTTCACCGAAAAGACCGTACCGGGGATCGGCGCACCGGTCTGCGCATCGGTCTTGATGATCTTCATATCAGGCAGCTCGTAGTTCTCGGCAGTCACGGTGTACTGCTTGTCCCCATCCGTGGTGTCCACATAGACGCTGATGGGAGCGGAGTCAGCGCAGTAGCCTGCCGGCGCTTCGGTTTCCACGAAGGACCACAAGCCCTTGGTGACGTCCTTGACCTCAATGATGCCACCGTTTTTGGTCACATCACTGCAGACGATCTGACCGTCACGGTAGATGTTGAATTTTGCACCGTCCAGCCCACGGGTCGTTCCGGCAGCCACCTTTCGCAAGGTAATGTCCGCATCTCCCGCGGGAGGAGTCGGCTCGTCACCGCCTTGCGGCATATCCTTTACCACCAGCTCACGCGGGCCATAGTAGTTGAAAAATGACTGATTTTTGCGGTTGCTCGAAAGGGCAAATACCGCCCATTTTGCACTGTCGTTCTCTACGATGGATGCGACCATGCCCTGCGCGGCATATTCCTCGATCTGGCGCTGAAATGCCGCGTCTTCCTGTGCCTTCTGCGCGAGCATCCAGTCGATGAGACCCAAGTACATTTCGTAGGTATCGGCGTTGGCGTAGCCGCCTGCATCGCCATCCCCGCCAGGTTCTCCCTTGTAGCTCTGATGGTCCCACACATAGGTTTGGACCGCCATAAAGAGCTGGCCTACATTGGATGCCTTGCTGTCGTTGATGTAGGTCATGAGCCACTTGACATTGGCAAGCGTCGCGGCGTCCATCTCACCAAGGCCGCTATTGGCAATGGCGGTCTTGAGCACGGTGTCGGCATCCGCATTGGTAGCCGAAGTGTAGGTATAGGAATCAAAGAATGACTGCGTGGCGTTGTGGTAGCCGAGTCCGCTGTCGAGGCAGTAGAGCAGCCGTCCCGCCGCCATCGGCGGACGATAGCTGTACGGCGTTCCGTTGGCGAGCAGTCGGGTGCTCCAATAGGCTTGATCCTTTGTGATCGTGATGCCTTTGCCTGTGCCGGATGCGGCAAGCGCCGAGGTCGGCAGCAGGCTTAAAATCGTTATCAATGTCAGAAGCAATGACAACAGGCGTTTCTTGATAGATCTCATAGAGTTCTCCTTTCCGATGAAGCGTAATAAAACAGAGCAGACCTTGCCGATCTGCTCTGTCCTGATAATAGTTGATGATTTACTTGTTTGTGGGGGTATCTACCCATGAGATGGAATATCCGTCATAGAGGAAAAGCTGCACGCAGTACCAGCAGGGATTTCCGTTATCGTTGACGCCCCTCGCCAATCCGATGCCAATTTCGGACAGCTTCGGATTGAGCATATTTTTATGGTGTGTCGTCGAGGCGTTCCAGTCTGCTACCGCTTGCTCAGCGAGCGTCTGTTCGGATAACGTCCAATCCGCAATACGATGGATATTTTCGGCCATGTAGGGACAATTCGTGATGGTATTGAACTTTTGACCATCCGGCCTTGTGTGCGAATAGGCCGTATGCGCGGCCATTTCATCGGCGCGGACCTGCGCCGCCTGCATGAGCTTGTCGTTGACACGCAGCGCGGCAACGCCATTTTCTTTGCGTAGGGCATTGGTCCGATCCACGATGTCCTGCTTCATGGCGTCTGCATCGTCGGCAGCTTCACCTTTTGCCGGGGCTTCGCCGGTGTAGGGCTTATCTGTCTCGATCTGGACGCTCCCATCCTCGGCATTCCAATAGACGTTGAAGCCGACGGCCTTTCCGATGTCACGCAGCTTCATGTAGTTGTTGTCATGGATGGCGTAGGCTTCGATCCGGACCTCCTGCCCGTCCACAAAAATGTGGTTGGTGCTGTACTCGGCCAGAATGCCCGCGGCATAGGCACTGGTGCCGCCAAAGACGAGGGCGCCGACGACAAGGCCGGTGAGAAAATTTGCGTGTTTCATGGTGTCTGCCTCCTTTGATTTTGTTATGCTTTCAGTCTAAAGGAGACGGAAAAGTTCGTCAAATTTTCGCACGAGCCTGCACGCACCAGCGGTAATCCGGCTGATTCATCACGCAGGTGACGAGGGTGATGATATTCTCCGTGCTGTCATTCAGCACGCTCATATCATCCACGCTCACCTTATAGACGGCATAGACCTCATAAGTCCTCGTGCCGAGCTTGGTCGTTAGCTTGATGGTGTCGCCAATATCGAGCGTATGTATCTTGCCGAAATGATTGTTCACGCCGCGATTGTGACCTGCAATCGCCACATTGCCGTCCCAAATAGACGTGCTGGCAAAATGCCCAGCGCCCTTGCGGAGCGCGTCACTGTCCGTCCCCTGATACACCTTGACGGACAAGCCGAGCGTGGGAATTTTTAGCGTGGCAAGATAGCCGCCGCTATAGTAGAGGTCACTTGTCACGGCGGTGTAGCCGATGGGCTGATAGCTCCAACTCCCGATTTCTACTCCATTCGAAGGCAGTATCGTCACGCCGCCTGTGCCGCTGACCGCTCCCGTGGTCGAACCGCTCACAAGGTTCGGCGTCAGGCGCTCGCCCGCGTTCAGCGTGTAGCTGGTCGGGCTTCCAAAGGCAGGCGGGATATACGCCGCGTCCTTGCCGCGGTTCGTGTTGGCAGGCTCGTCCGTGGTGACATAGATGGTATTGTCCGAGGTAGGCCGTCCAAACAGCCCCGCGTCCGGCGCATCGAAGCTATACTCCAGCGCAGACGCAGATATGGAAAAAAATGTCAGCATACAGCAGACGGCGGCAAGTGATAGAATGTATTTTTTCATGCGGCGTAACCTCTCTTCTTGTTAATATAGCGCTGATAGCCTTTGTATCCAGCATAGCCCGCGCCGGAGAACACCAATACACCGAGCGCGGCGAGCAGCGGCGTTTTGTTCTCAAAATGCGTCTCACCGTGGGATGTAAAAATAGCGGTGTAGAGCACGGTGTCGCAGCTCGTCTTGGTAACATCGCCTTTGTATTCCACCGTTACGGCGTAGCCGGTGGCGGTCTTATAACTCGCCGTTCCGGTATAGCTTGCAGCCGCCGTATAACGCAAGGGTACTTCGTATCCGTCCATCGGATCGGTCGCAGCCTCCTGCCAGCTCACATTGGCAAGTGTCAGGGTGCGGCCATTTTCCTCCACCGTTTTCGGAATTAACGACACATCGGCGTCGGAGAGGTTGGGATAGGTGCGCTCTGCCGTCACCGTGCGGCTTCTGTTCTTGTAGCCGCTGGCTTCGACCTGAATGGTGGTGTAGTCCGCGGTCAGCGTGCCGGTATATCCATCCTCCGTAGTGACCTCCATGACCGGCTCAATTACCTTGATGATCTCACTCATGTCCTTGGTGCTGCTCTCCAGCGTAATGATCTCGATGTGCTCCTGCGTGTCCGTCTCCGTCTGGTCCGCTTTGAGCAGGTCAAGGAGCTCATAGTGCCGTCCCTCGCGTTCAAAGCTCTGTGTGGGAATAGCAGCGGGATCGTCCTTTGTGCCAAGACAGTAGACCTTTTCCAGCCGGTATACGCCGCCGCTTTCGCTGCTGTGTACCTCAATGGGATAGACGGTCGGGATAGTGGGCGGCACGGTATCCTCTGCCGCCATAACGGGGACCGCTCCAAACGCCAGCACAAGCGCGAGCGCAAGGAGTGTGACTGTGCTTTTCTGTTTTCTCATGTAGGAAAATCCTCCTTCAAAATTTGTCCCATCGTGGGACGCGAATGGTAGAAATACTCATAAAATCAAAAAGCCGTCGCAAGACGGCTTTTGTGGTGTGTTCCCCTTGCTCACCGTATACGGCGGCGAAATGTGAGCGTCAAGGTCCGACCAGTCCGCAGACTGGTCGGCTCGCGGAAAATGCGCAAGCATTTTTCGGCCTTGACGCTTACGGGGCGACGGCGTACTCTCCGGCAAGGGAAACACACCGCCTTATCTCGTGTATGCTGGACGACCGCGGCGCTGCTCCTGCTGCTTGGGATTGATGGTGCGGTCGATGCTGTCTCCGATGCTCTTTGCGGTCTGCCGCTGCTCCTCCAGATATGTACCGCGCATTGCGGGGTCGCATCCATCAAAGGATGCTGCCAGTTCGCTTGCATCGGGCAGCTTGCACGGCACACCAAAGCGTCGGCAGACCATGTAGCCGATGCTTTCGGCGTCGATCTGGTAGGCTTCTCGGTTATACTGTGTGTTCCGTCCCTGATTGTGCATCCGCGCATGAACGCTCTCTACGGCGAGGGCAGCGAACACATCATGCGCGGGATGCTCGGTGTTGACGAGGATCGTCAGGGTGTTGGGATCGTAATAGGCGCTTTGCTCCAGCGTGTTATCTTCTTTGAGCGCAGCCCGCGCGCCCTGCATCAGCGGTTCCAGTGCGGCAATGAGCTTCGGGCTTCCCTCGGGAATGACCGCCTGCCCCTCCAACGGCCTGCCTGTGGTTTGGCTGATGTCGTAATAAACGCCCATAAAATAGCCGCGGGCATTTTTGTTGCGCGGCGGCACGAACACCTTTGCACCGTTCTGCATCGCCTCGTCCTGCACATAGCGTCCGACACTGTGCCAATAGTCGATCGAGCCGATCTTGCTGGCGTCGGGGAGCTGGATCAGGGTCAGCGCGACGTTGCCGGCACTGCATCGGATGTTGTCTGCCTGCAAGGTCAGATACTTCTGGTACAGTTCCGGCTCTGTGGTGACGACCTCAAATGCGGCGTCGCGCATCTGTGAGAGGTTTGTCCGTTCAGCCTGGCGGACTTCCCGCTGCTGCTCGCTCTGTGAGGTCGTTTTCTCAATAAGATCACGAATACTTATCATGGTGTAGTTCTCCTTTCTGCTTCATCGAATGTGTTCTTTGACCTTCATGCGGTCCGTGTTTCTTTCGGCGGAGAGCTGCCGCATGGCCTCCAGCTTCCCCAGCACAGAGGATCTGACATCATCCGTAGTCCTCTCCTGCGATGCTGTCGAGATACTCCCTCGCTCGTTCGAGGCTTTCTCGGACGGAGCGAGGGGGACTGCTTTTTTTGGCTCGTCCGCCTCCTTGACCGGCACGGGGTAGCCCAGCTCTTCCATAATACAGTTGAGATTTGCGGCATAGGTCTGCGTCGAAACGATGGTAATAAGGCCGCTGTCGTCCCCGCGCTTGCGGACCGGCAGATACAGCACACCGTACTGCTTTGCCGCCATCTTCCGGAAGCGCGAGAGGTCCTCCGCACGGATCTGAACGACTGCGGGAGGATTTGGGTCGCGGGCCAGCCGCGCGGCGCTGGCCTGCCCGATGACCTTATAATCCTGTTTGGACAGGGCAAGCAAGAGAGCGGCAACATTTTTGATTCCGCTCCCCGCCAGCTTGACCGCCGTTTCCGTTGCCTGCAAGCCTTCCTTGACTACCAGATCGGCAGCCTCTGCACTAACATCCATAAAGAATGCTCCTTTCTAAAATGTAAATGTGTTATCGTTCCTGCTGCTTGTGTTTTCTTTTTCCCGGTGCCTTTTCCGTCCTTTGTTCCCGATACTGCTGTGTCTGCGTCTGCAATCGCGGAATGTCCGTTTCGATGCTCTGGCAGAGGTTCAGGCTGCGCCGCGTCTGCCGCAGACGCTCATTCACGGCAGATAATTCCTGCGTCACATCCATGCCTCGCCGTTTCCATTCGTACAAGCCCTTGCGCCGCTCAGTCAGCGCGTCGATCTGCGCCTGCAAAGCGTCGTGGAGCATAGAGAGTTCCTGCACCGTCTTGATCCGGTTTTCGCGCAGGAATCGGAATTGCCGCTGGTAGCGGCGCAGCTTCGCCGCCTCCTGCCGGATCGTGAACGGCACGGGGCGGGACCGCTTCGGCGTCTTGCCGCGCAGGAGGTAAACATAGTAAAGGTAGAGCGCGTGAAAGCCCTTGACCCTTTTGCGCGGTGGCATCGGCGCGTGTACGCGATACTGCTTCACCTTGCGCGGTGGCTTGTCCGGCTGTAGGCGCTGCCGCTCGGCACGGGGAACGGCGAGCCGTGCGCGGATGGCGTCCTCGGTATAGTCCTCGCCTAAACTTTTTAGGCGCACATAGCGGCTGCTGCCACTTGGCTTGACAGCAAGGTATTTGCCTTGGGTCCTAACCTCATAGCCTTGTGCGCGGAGACGGGTGAGGAAGTCGGAAAAGCTGCGTGCCCGCAAAAGCGCGGCGTCCACATCGGCGCGGACCGTACCGCGCACGGTCGGGCGACTGTGCTTCTCTGCGTCCCATTCGGCGTAATGCCTGCCCTCGTGCTCCGGCTCGATGACGGATAAGCCGCGCTCGCGGCTGACCGCGTTGGATGTGCCGCGCAGCGTTCCAAAATAGCTTTTGAAGTCGCTGCGGTATTTGCTGCCATCCACCAGAGAGACGGAATTGAACACGATATGACAGTGCAGATGCTCGCGGTCAAGATGTGTGGCGACCACGGCCTCGTACCTTTCACCCAGCAGACGGCGGGCAAACTCCACGCCTGCCGCGTGTGCCTCCTGCGGTGTGACCTCGCCGGGGGCGTAGGAATGGATGATGTGGTAGCCGAGAATGCCGCCGCATTTGTCCCACCGGCGCTTGGTCGCCTGCATCTCTGCATAAGCGGTCTCCACCGTGCAGTTGATGCCGGTCCGCAAGCGGTCTGCATGGGGCGGCGCGGTTTTCCGCTCATTGCCGATGTAATGGAGTGCGGCGGCAAGGTCGGTTTTTTGTTCGTTTGCGGCATAGGCAAGGCAATGATCCAGCCGTCGCCGGATGGGGATGATCTTGTCGTAAGCCATTCACAGCGTCTCCTTGACGAGCCGCCACGCCCGACGGACCAGCGCCGCGGCCTCCTGAATATCCGCTTCGCTGGCGCTTTGCTGTGCGTTCGCCCAATATGCGATCTGGTTGACATTGTTGCCGATGGCGGACAGCTCGCGTAGTAGGGCGGTATAGGTGTCGGGCGGGCGTGGGCGGAGTTGGACGCCGGAAACAATGCTGCGGATAAACGGGTCGATCCCCATACCGGCAAGCTCCGCCTGCGCCCTCAAATGCCGGTATTCCTGCTCGTTCATCCACACACTGATATGACGGTTTCGTGTTCGCATAGCGGCTCCTTTCGTTTCGCTCTAAATTGCGTCTCACGGTGGGACGCAATTTCCGCGCTCACCTGACACGGCCTGTCCGCGCAGGCATCTCCCACCTCCGTGCCAGCCGTTTCTCACGTGATGCCCAATACTCCGGCTGACAGGCTTGAAGCACACGGTCAATGGCACACTCAAATGCAGCGGCGTCTTTGATCCGATCCGCAGGCGGCGTCCACAGCTTCTTGTCCATCAGCTCACGCAGCACCACTTGCTCACAGCAGTCCTCTTCAAACCATAAATAGCCGCCTTCGCGGAACCCGCATTTCCTTGCCTCCGGAGAGAGCAGCATGGCTGCCTCGCGCGTCACTCTCGCTCCGCCATGGCTCGGTGTTGAAACAAGGTCTATGCCGGGGAGAACGAATATGACCTCATCCATTTGTCCCCATGGGGAAAATTCATGTTGTATGCTCATCAGTCCTTTCATATCTTACGGTGAGATTTCATTTCGTACCGGGGGTCTGGGGTACACCCCAGCAAGCGTCATTTGTGCTACCAAATGACATACTTGCTGGGACAGCACCGCCATCGGCGGCGCTGTCTGTGACTGCGGGATCAATTATCGGGTCGGGGAACAATGCTTTTTTGTCACTCGTTTCTGTTCCGATTGGCGCTCTACAGAGAGTGCAGCCTCCAATGCCGCCTCATCCTGCACCTCAAAGCGCACAGATTGGATGCCTCCGTTTTGCGGCCGAATGATTGGAAGATTCCGTGGGTAGTCCGCAAAGGGGACCGTGACGGTAAGACCGCTTTCATAGCGCAGCGTCACCAATGTGGCAGGGATCGCGTGAGTCAGAACACGCCGCACCTGTTCACGGTAGTCCAGCGGATGCACCGTCCCGACCACGATTCTACCCTTTTCCCCTATAACATTCACACGGTATGCTATGATCCCCTCCGGTTCATCCGCATAATGCGTCCAGATGTTATGTGCGCTGCTGCCACGGATAAATGCTTCGCGTTCCAAAACGCACCATGTTCCGCTTGGCCTGCTCATCCAGAAAAAGCAGCGTTCCTCCGGTGCAGCGGCTTGTGCCGCTTCTTGCAGCTTCCTGCTGTCGTAAAGGAAGTCCGAGCGATAGTGCTTGGTATTCTTCTCTGTCACACGAGAGAGAAAGGATAGGAGGTCGATTTCTTTTTGCATCCTATCTCCCGCCATTCTCTCCATTCGGAGACAGGTACTTTTCTTCAAATTCCTGCGGTGTCCAGCTTCCGGCCTCCGCATCCAGCATCAGGTCGTCCGGTGCAAGCTCACGCTGCCCGTTGTCCATTGGGATAGGAACAGGTGTGAGCACCGTGCCGAGGAAAGTGCCGGATGCCGTGTCGGACACGCGCTTGGGACCGTTGTTCACCGTTTGCAATTCGTAGCGGTACATTCCAGGATACACGGCGTCATGGTCGATCCGCTTCTCCGTAAAAAGTGCAGGGATACCGAAAATCTCGATTTCTTTCATGCGTTCCATTTTGCATCTCCTTAATGGCTATATATTTTTTGCTTTCGCTCATGCTCTCGCGTGGGTACCGCAGCTGCATCAATGATCTCCGCGGCAGTTTTGCGGATGGTGTTGAGCGCCTCATGCAGTTCTCGTAGCTCCTTACTCCTGCTCCAGCCCGCAACATAGCCGAAGGAGTAATCGGACACATCGATGCCGAAATGTCGGCAGACAACGTAGGCGACGCTTTCCGCCTCGACTTCCTTTTGACCGCGTGTCTTTTTCCCGGTTTCCTGTAAGCGTTCCGCGTTGTGAAGCACGGCGTGTGCGATCTCATGCATAAGCGTTTTGACGGTCTGCACCTCGCTCATGCCGGAACGGAGGACAATACGCTGCTCGCGGTCGCTGAAATAGCCCTTTGCTCCGCTTTGCGCGATCGGCTCGATGCTCACAGGAACAGGAGAAAAAGCCACAAGGCGGTCGTAAATGCACTGGTAGTTCGGAACATCGCCGTACAGCTCAGCGACACCGAGGGATGGCAGCTCCTTGCCCTCGGTCTGACTCACGTCAAAGACGGTAACGACGCGGTAACGGGGGATGGTGATGATCGTGCGCTCCTGCATCGTGTTTCCATTCTCGTCCTTGACCGGCAGACCCGTAGCTGGGTCGATCTTGTCGTGATCCATCCATTTCCGCTTTGGGCAAGGCGCAAGAATCTGGATGCCGTGCTCACCTGCTTTGACGCTTCTGCCGAAGTCCTTCTTCCATGCGTGAAAGCCAGCCACATGAGACGCATTGGGGTTTTGCAGAAAAATAAGGATGGTGTTGCGAAAGCTATAATGATGGAATTTGGACATGACAGCGAGGTATTCCGCATAGCGTCCGCTCTCAAAAATATTCTGCGTGCCTTTTTCCAGCTGCTCCATCAGGCAATCCAGCCGCTCATCGGTGGTTCTGGCCATGCCTCAACGCTCCCGTTTCTTTGGCTTCTTGTCTCGGTCAGGTACCTGCGCCTTTTGCCTCGGCTCGACCCTGAGTGTGATCGGCGTGTTGCCCTTTGCACCGATCAGCAATTCGGCCATGTGAAATTTTTTCTTGTAGGTCTCCATCTGCTCCGTCGTCAGGCTGCCAAAGTGATCCTCCTCCAATGCACAGACAAAGAACGGGCCGAACACACCGCCGTAGCCGCCCTCCATACTGCGGTTAAAGGGCATTCCTAAACTAATGCTGTCATCGTTGCCTACCACAGCGACCGGCTCAGCAAAGGGGTAGATGGCGGTGATCGTGCCGCCTACGACCTCCTGCATCCCATGCAGTCCCTCGATGTCCTTTTCATACGGGGCGTACCCCGGCTCCACAACTAATACCTTCATTTCGCCTTCCTCCTTCGGGTATGAAAAAAGGCTCTATCGCTGCTGCGTAGAGCCTTTCTTGAAAATGGAATCCTTTGCTTTCTGCTTTTCGTCCATCTGACGGCAGCGTTCCAGCTTGCCGTAAATGTCCTCCTCGATCTCGCGCGGTGTCATGCTGACGTCGGGATAATATTTTCGCAGGCGGTCGCCGCTGAGAATGACTTTGGTATTTTCAGCGCGTTCCTGCTTTCCCTTGAACGGATCGTCCTCCTGCTCCGGCACAGTGCCGGACGAGGCATCTCGATTCACAACGGAAACGGGGACCGCCGTGGTCGGCACCACATGAGCAGGCGGGACCGCCACATCAGGGGACGATGGGATCACGGGCGAGGGGGACGGCGCTGTAGCTGCGACCTGCGGGGCGGGCTGCACTGCGGCAGGTGAATTTGTCTCCTGCTTGACCGACAGGGGAACGACTTTGGGCGGATCAAGAATATTTTCCCCTTCAAGAACCTTACGCATGGCGTCCTCTGTCAGCCTGTCCGCTTTCTCCACGCGCTTGAGGTATTCCACACGCTCCGTCGAGAGCCTATAGCCGAGGTCGGAAAGGCGTACCGCCATATCCTGATTTTTGGGCTTCAGGAATGAGAGGGCAGATGCGATGGATAATGCGAGCGTGCCATCGTCCACCTTGCTGCACACATCCTTGGTCGCCTCGGACATACGCAGCATACGGTTGAATTTGCTGACAGTGATACCCATTTCCTTTGCGATAGCTTCATCCGTATTCAGCTTTTCGCCCAGCTCGCCTTTCTTTTTACGGCCGGCTTTCTGCTTCATGCCCTCCATCTTCATTTTCAGAGCACGGGAGAGGTCATAAGTGCTGATCTTATCGCGGTGCAGATTGCTGTCCGCGACGAGAATTTTTGCGTCAGCGTCATCAATACGCTGGATGATGGTGGGAATGGGATAGTTCAGCTCTGTGCCGATCAGGTGGCGGCGCTGACCGGAGAGAATTTCAAGTCCGCCGCCCTCCTTGGGGCGCGCCAGCACGGGGTCCTTGATACCGGTCAATTCCACCGCCTTGTACAGCTCTTTGAAGTTGTCGCTGTCCTTATCGACGGAAAAATTGTTGTACTTTGAGCGTTCCAGATAGGCAGGATGCAGCGTGATGAAGTAGCTTTCGCCCTCTTTGGGGATCGGCAGGTCCTTGAGCGCCTTTTCGTCCGGCGGATTCAAGCGTGCATCAAATACCTGTGTGATGGCCGTTCCGGTCGGACCGACGGCGGCGGGACCGGCAGGCATCGCCGCGGGCTTAGCCGGTGCCGCTTTGGTCGAAGCTGCGGGAGCGGACTTCTCGGCTTCCTTGCCCTTATCCATTGCGGCAGGCGTGGCGGACATTTTTCCTTCCGTCTTGGCTGGTTCACTCTTGGCGGAAGCCGCAGGCGCAGGCTTTTCAGCTTCTTTGTCCTTGCCAGCTACGGCAGGTGCAGCAGACATTTTTTCTTTCATCTTCGTTGTCTCGCCCTTGGTAGTGGTCGTAGGCGCTGGCTTTTCGGTTTCTTTGCTCTTGTCAGCATTGGCAGGAGCGGCGGCCGATTTCTCTTCCACCTTGACCGCCTCGCTCTTGGCAGGAACCACAGACGCAGACTTTTCGGTTTCTTTGTCCTTGTCAGCCACAAGGGGTACAACAGGCGTTTTCTCTTCCGCTTTGGTCAGATCAGACTTGATAGGAGCTGTAGGCGCGGGTTTCTCGTTCTGTTTGTCCTTATCAGCGGCAGGAACAGCGGGCGGCTTCTCCTCCGATCTGCTCGGCTCGTCCGCAGAGAGCGTCACCAGCTTGCCAGGGATAACTGCCTTTGGGTCGAGCGCCTGCGCCTTGTGATAAGACCGCGCCTCTTCCAATGTCATTTCGTATACAAGAGCAGGGATCGTGGTTTTCTTGGCAAGCTCGCTCGCCTTGCGGCGGCGCTGACCTGCCAAAAGCTGATACATTCCGTCCTCGCTGCGGCGGACGATGATCGGCTCACGGACGCCGACCGACTGGATACTGCTGACAAGGCCGCCTAAGTCCTTTGGCGTGTAGGTGCGGATGTTCACGATGCCGGGGAGATCGCGTATCTGCGCGAGAGGGATCTGCTGGGGCGTAGGGGATGCGTTGCCGGGGGATGTGGCTTTGCTGGTTTCATTTGCCATTTCAATACCTCCAAGTTTTTTGATTTATGCTAAAAATGCGTCCCACCGTGGGACACATTTCTAACCAGTGTCATGCCGCACAGCGGCAGAATAATAAGGGCCCATCGTCAGCGGCGCATTGTAAAGCGTCGTGAGCAGATAAGCCCTTATGTTTCGGATTTGCGTGGTCGTCTGGCGCAGGCCGTCGATGACGTACCTGATGTGTTCGGCGTCAAGCTGCCGGTATCGCTCCTTGACAGCGCTCGCTGGAAGAATGTCTCCGCCGATACGCATGGTCGCCGCAGTGCTGCAAAGCGTATCAACGATCAGCTCCAACAGGCAGTCCACATCGTCATACGGATAGCTTTTCTGTAGGTCAACGTAGTTGATCTGCTCCATGACTTCTTTTCTGCACTCGCATCGCTCCATCTCCATTTCGTGGGACCGGATAGATGGATTAGGATAACTAAACTCAGGTTTATTTCTATTAGGATAACTTGCATCGGTTTTTCCGAGGTCTGCACATCGGGATTGCCGAGGTCTTGACATCGACTTTTCCGATGTCTGGAAGTCGGAAAAATCGATGTCTGCACCTCTGCCGGTATCAGGGCATGGCGGGGACGACTCAGCCGTGTCCGCTGGAAGCTCCCGCGTCGTAAAGCGCTTGACATATATTTTCGTCGGCTTACCCTGTCCCTGCTTGATCCGTTCGATCAGACCGACGCCTTTCTTCGTGTCCAGCTCGGAGAGCAGCTTGAGCGCTTTGTCGTTGCCGCAGCCCATGTCTGCCCGAATTTCATCTGCGGTGTAGTAGATATAAACACGGCTCTGATCGTCGTACCAGCCGTTCTTTGCAGACAGGCTCATACGGTCAAGCAGCATACCATAGAGCAGCTTCGCGTCTGTTGATAATCCTTTGAAGCGCGGACTTGTGATAAGCAGGCGAGGGATTCGGAAGTAGCTGAATTGTTCGGATTCATCGCCGTAAAAGTAATCGGCCAGCAACATCTCTGTCAATTTTTTCACCTCCTGCGGGCATGAAAAAAGGCACGATTTGAAAATCACATCAAATCGTGCCTTTTTCGCCTATTGAATTGTGTCAGTTCGGGTCGTTTTTCTGGTAACTGCCTCTAAATTTAACGTTTGAAGTCATGGGCTTTACCGGCAGAACGCCGAAGCGTCTCTTTATTTTCTCGTGTTTTCGGGAGATCAGACCGCAGCCTTCTTCTCCTTCTTGTTCTCGGCCTTCTGGATGAGCAGGATAACGATCAGAATGGCGAGACCGGCGAGGTCGGTGACCGTGCCGGGAATGACCATCAGCAGACCGCCTGCGACCAGCGCGATACGGGAGTACCACTTCAGGTCGTGGATCAGATAGCCCATGAAGCCGGAGGCGATGGAGGCCATGCCGAGCGTCGCGGAGATGACGATGGAGGCCACGCCGAGGAAGGTGACATCGCCGACGAAGATCATCGCATTGTTGTAAGCGAAGATGTAGGGGATGATGAATGCCGCGATCGCCAGACGGGTGGCGTTGAGCGCAGTCTTCATCGGGGGCGCCTTGGCGATGGCAGCACCGGCATAAGCCGCGAGCGCAACGGGAGGCGTGATATCGGCGACGATGCCGAAGTAGAACACGAACATATTGGCAGCCAGGATGTGCATGCTCATACCGTTGATGAGGATGGGCGCGCAGGTGGAGGCCATGATGATGTAGTTCGCGGTGGTGGGCACGCCCATGCCGAGGATGATGCAGCAGATCATCGTGAGGAACAGGGCGATGAACAGGTTGCCGCCGGAGAGCTTGACCACATAGGTGATCAGCTTGCCGCCGAGACCGGTCATCGTGATGCACACGGAGATGATGCCGGCGATGCCGCAGGCGATGCCGATGGACAGGCAGTTCTTACCGCCGTTTTCAAGACCGTTGACGAACTTGCTCGGGGTCATGCGGTCGTCCTTGTTGATGATACCGACCACAATGGCGACGATGGTGCCGTAGATGGCGCTCTTGGCCATGGTCTGACCGGCGACGACCATCCAGGTCAGGACGATCAGGGGCAGGAGCAGATAGATTTTCGGCAGCAGGATCTTCCACTTGGGCAGTTCCTCACGCTTGAGGCCGACGAGACCGAGCTTCTTCGCCTTGAAGTGGACGCCGAGGAAGATGCCGAGGAAGTAGAGGAACGCCGGCAGGATCGCACGGACGATGATATCGGAATAGTCATAGCCGGTCATCTCCGCCATGATGAACGCCGCGGCGCCCATGATGGGAGGCATGATCTGGCCGCCGGTGGAGGCGGCAGCCTCGACCGCGCCGGCAAACTCTCCGGGATAGCCGGTCTTCTTCATCATGGGAATGGTCACGGAGCCGGTGGTAACGGTGTTGCCGACGGAGGAGCCGGAGACCATGCCGCACAGAGCGGAGGAGACGACCGCGACCTTCGCAGGACCGCCGGACGCCCAGCCGACCAGCGCGTTCGCGCAGTCGATGAAGAAGTTGGCGACACCGGTCGCCTCAAGAAACGCGCCGAAGAGCAGGAACAGGGCAATGTAGGTCGAGCAGACGGAGATCGGCGTACCGATGATGCCGTTGGTGGTATAGAAGATGTTGTAGACCACCAGGTCCAGGCTCATGCCGCGGCCGATGAAGGCGTAGAGCACGAAGCAGCTCGCCACGACCAGAATGGGCAGGCCCACCGCGCGGCGGCAGCACTCAGCCAGCACCAGCGCACCGATGATGCCGAGGATGATCTCGGTCTGGCCGATGGCGATGCCCATCGCCACAATCCTCTTGAAGTTGGCAACATAGTAGAAATAGGGAATACAGCCCGCGACAGCGAGCAGGATATCATACCACGGCATGGAGTTGGGCTTCACATTGCCCTTCTTCACGGGGTAGATAAAGAATGTGAACAGGATCACAAAGCCGACGAACAGGCAGCGGCGGATCTGGCCGCTCCAGGTGGCCCACAGGTTCATGTAGACCATAAAGAGCATAAAGGCGGCCAGCACATAGCGCAGGATCTTCTTCGGCGTGCCCTCCCAGACACGGGTGTTGGACTCGCGGTCAAACTTTTTCATGATCGCGTCAACGTCTTCCATCGTACCGACTTCAACGTCTACGCTTTCAACGACGACCTCTTCGTCCAAGACTTTCTTTTCAGCGTCAGTCATTGGTGTTTTTCTCCTCCTTTTTATTGGTGAACACTGTGACGTCAATAGAGGAAGAACTCATAATTGAGCGTCACCAGCGAATTTCTTCCACACAAATCACGCAGACTGATATCCGGACCGTCCTTTACCTTCAAAAAGAAGTCGTAAACGGTGGCCACGGCATAACAGACTCCGGTTCTATCCTGATGTATGCCGGTGATGAGCATGGCTCCGTCGTCGGTATAGCTGAGCTCCTCTCCGGGATTCAGCTCCACCTGCACGCCGGCGCCGTAAGCATAGTACTTACACTCCTCGGCATAGATCTTTCCTTCACTGATCTCAAAGGTGTCCGTCAGCGGATATTGGTTGACGGAATGCTTAAAGGTAATGGAAAAGCGATCCCCCTCGTCCATGCGGTAGCGCGCATAGAGCTCGCCGCTGTCCTTATTGCGGAGCGTCAGGTAATAGCCGGCGCGGGGAATCAAGAGGGAGGCCGCTGCAATAATCAAGACTATTGCAGCGGCCATGCTTATGCGTTGTCGCAGTTGCACTTTCGCACTCTTTCAGGATCGGGTGTTCTTACAGAACGCCGATCTCCTTGTAGTACTTCTCGGCGCCGGGATGCAGGTCGAAGGAGCCGGCAACAGCACCCTCGGGGCTCAGGAAGCCGAACTTGGCCTGAGCGTTGGCCAGGTCAGCCTGATTGTCGAACATGGCCTTGGTGATCTCATAGACGACATCCTCGCTGAGGTTCTTGGAGGCGGTGAAGACGGCCTTGACGGCGACGCAGACGGTCTCGTCCGCAACGCAGGTGTAGGTGTTGGCGGGCAGGTTATCCTGGACCAGGAACGGATAGTTGGTGGTCAGATAGGAAACAGCCTCATCGCTGAGGGAGGGCATATTGAAGTTGTAGGCGGTGGCGAGGTCGGTCAGAGCGGGGGTGGGGGCGCCGGAAACGGTGAAGGCCGCATCGCACTGGCCGTTCTTGAGGGCCTCAGCGCCGCCGGAGAAGGAGTCGTACATGACCTTGATATCGTCGAAGGTCATGCCGTAGGCCTCGAGGACCTGAGCCGCGTTCAGAGCAGTACCGGAGCCGACGTCGCCGACGCAGACGGTCTTGCCCTTGAGGTCTTCAATGCTGGTGATGGAGGGAGCGGTGACGAGCTGGACGGTCTCGTTGTAGACGCCCGCGACCCACAGGGAGTTCTTGTCGGCAGCGCCGTCGAACATGGTCTCACCGCCGGAGCCGTTGTGAGCATAGTTCAGAACGTCGGACTGCAGGATGGACATCTGGGCCTGGTTGGCGGTGACGAGCTGGACGTTCGCCTTGGAGGCGCCGGAGTCGACAGCGGTGAGCTTGGACAGGCTCAGCTTGTCGCCGATGGTGGTGACGAGCGCGTTACCAACGGCATAGTAAGTACCGGTGGTGCCGCCGGTGGCGATGACGATGTCAACGGGAGCGGCGGGGGTATCGGTCTGCTGGGTGTCGCCGTCGGTGTTGGGGGTATCACCTTCCTTGCTGCCGCAGGCAACAAGAGCGAAGATCATAGCGACGGACAGGATGAGGGCTAAGAACTTTTTCATACGCAATCTCCTTTTTGTTTTACCGTTTCGGCAACGTTACCGCCGGTCGGGGACATTCTGCACAACGTTGTCCAATGTTGTGCATGAGCGTCGGCCGGCGCTTCTTCGTTTTGCAAAACGGCCAATGTACCTCTTTGAGGCATAGCCATTATAACTTATTGCAAGTTTTATTGCAAGATACTTTTGCACTTTTGGCTATTCGCACAAAATTAAGGCGGAATCCATTTTTCTTAGCCCTTTCTTTTTCCGCTCGTTCCGTTATTTCACACAAATTTTTTGGTGACGACAAATTTTTACTTTTTCTTCATATATAAATTTTTCATGCACCTTATTCGAATTTATGCAAGTTTTCCTTCACCGTCCGTCATTTCGGCTAAATCCAAGGCAAAAAAACAGTCACTCTGACGAGTGACTGTTTTTCCAAAAAGATCGGTTTACTTCTGCTCCTTGTTGTCCACAACGCGCTTGAGCAGGGCGGAGAACTCGTCCACGCTCATCGCGCCGAGATCGCCGTCCGCGCGGTGGCGCGGGGAGACGGTACCGTTCTCCATGTCGCGGTCGCCGACGATGACCATGTAGGGCACCTTCTCGGTCTGCGCGTCGCGGATCTTGCGGCCGATCTTCTCGTTGCGGTAATCGACCTCGGTGCGGAAGCCCTGCTCCTCGAGCTGCGCGGCGACCTTCTCGCAGTATTCGTTCGCGCGGTCGGTGACGGGCAGGAAGCGCACCTGCTCGGGCGCCATCCACGTCGGCAGCGCGCCGGCATACTCCTCGATGAGGTAGGCGAGCGTGCGCTCGTAGCAGCCGAGAGAAGTGCGGTGGATGATGTACGGCAGCTTCTTCTCGCCGTTTTCGTCGATGTAGTACATGCCGAAGCGCTCGGCGAGCAACATGTCGATCTGGATGGTGACGAGGGTGTCTTCCTTGCCGTAGACGTTCTTATACTGGATGTCGAGCTTCGGGCCGTAGAATGCAGCCTCGTCGATGCCGATGGTGTAGTCGACGTCGAGGTCCTTGAGGATGCGCTCCATCACGCTCTGGGCGTGATCCCACTGCTCCTTCGTGCCCTCGTACTTGTTGTTCGGGTTCGCGGGATCCCACTGGGAGAAGCGGAACGTGCACTTGTCAAGAAGGCCGACGGTGCCGAGGCAGTACTTGGCAAGGTCGAGGCAGCCCTTGAACTCCTCTTCGAGCTGGTCGGGACGCAGGATGAGGTGACCTTCGGAAATGGTGAACTGGCGCACGCGGATGAGACCGTGCATCTCGCCGGAATCCTCGTTGCGGAAGAGGGTCGACGTTTCGCCCAGGCGCATGGGAAGGTCGCGGTAGCTGCGGCCGCGGTTGAGGAAGACCTGATACTGGAACGGGCAGGTCATCGGACGCAGGGCAAAGCACTCCTTCGTCTCGTCATACGGGTCGCCGAGGATGAACATGCCGTCGAGATAGTGATCCCAGTGGCCGGAGATCTTGTAAAGGTCGCGCTTGGCCATCAGCGGGGTCTTGGTGAGAAGATAGCCGCGCTTCTGCTCGGTATCCTCGACCCAGCGCTGGAGCACCTGCACGACGCGCGCGCCCTTGGGCAGCAGCACCGGAAGACCCTGACCGATGCAGTCGACGGTGGTGAAATATTCGAGCTCGCGGCCGAGCTTGTTGTGGTCGCGCTTGACGGCCTCCTCGCGCTCTTTGAGGTAGGCGTCCAGCTCTTCCTTCTTCGGGAAGGCGACGCCGTAGATGCGCTGGAGCGTTTCACGCTTGCTGTCGCCGCGCCAGTAGGCAGCGTTGCAGGCGGTCAGCTTGATGCCGTTGCCCTTGATGCGGCCGGTGGAGTCGAGGTGCGGACCGGCGCAGAGGTCGGTGAACTCGCCCTGCTTGTAGAAGCTGATGACGGCGTCCTCGGGCAGGTCGTTGATGAGCTCGACCTTGAACGGCTCGTCCTTCTCCTCCATGAACTTGATGGCTTCCTCGCGCGGCAGCTCAAAGCGCTCGAGCTTGAGCTTTTCCTTGCAGATCTTGCGCATCTCCGCCTCGATCTGCTCCAGATGCTCCGGCGTAAAGGCGAAGGGAGCGAGCAGATCGTAGTAGAAGCCGGTCTCGATGCTGGGGCCGATGGCGAGCTTCACCTCGGGCCACAGGCGCTTGACCGCCTGCGCCAGCACATGGGAGCAGGTGTGCCAATATGTCTTGCGGTACTCGGGATTTTCAAAGCTGTACTGGTTTTCTTCGTTGATCTTGACTTCTTCGGACATTTCAGTTACCTCCATTTGACTCTGAGGGTGCAAAAATGCTTCACCCCCGACGGTATCAGGGGTGAAGCATTGCTATACTCCACGGTTCCACCCTGCTTGCGCGTTTGCGCCGCTTGTGTCCGCTGTAACGGGCGAACCCGTCCCGCTCGTCGCGGGCTGCTCGGGAGTGGTACGGCCGCCGCTCACGCAGGACGCTTGCACCGAAATGCGTCCCTCTCTGTGCGGTGCTCTGCGGTTTCTTCTCCGTCGATGCCGGTTTGATGGATAGCAGTATACGCCGTCGCTGCGGATTTGTCAAGGGGCAGGCTCAGAACTCGGGCGGCTGATTTTTGCGCGGCTTATCGTCGTCCCTGCCGCCGAAAAGGCCGGAGAAAAATCCACCGCGCGGCGTACTCTCCTGCTCACGCTCCGTCTCCTTCGCGCGGCGGCGCTGCTCCGCCGCCTTCCATTCGGCGCGGGAGTCCAGCACCTCGCGCGCCGCGTCCCGCAGCAGCGCGGGCGCATCCGGCGATTCCAGCAGCGCGCTGAGCTCCTCGTCGGTCCTGCCGCCGCACTCGGCGCGGTAGCGGTCCTTCCGGTCCTTCTCCCACATAAAGAACGCGATCCGACCGCACCACGGGCACACCCACAGCTCCACGTCCATATAATCCTTCAGGAGGCTTTCGCCGTGCAGCTCCAGCACCTGGTAACCTCGGCTTTCCAGCTCGTGTCCGCAAACGCACTTCTTTTCGCTCATGGTGTTCCTCCCCTTTCCGGTGTTGAGAAAAAGAGCCGGTCGAAACCGGCTCTTTTTCTGTTATATTTTGTCGAAAAATTACTTGCTGTAATCATAGAAGCCCTTGCCGGACTTCTTGCCGAGCTGGCCGCCGCGGACCATCTTCTTGAGCAACAGAGCGGGGCGGTACTTGGGATCGCCGGTCTCCTCAAGCAGCACGTTCATGATGGCGAGGCAGACGTCGAGGCCGATAAAGTCGCCGAGGGCGAGGGGGCCCATGGGATGGTTCGCGCCGAGCATCATGGCCTTGTCGATGTCCTCGACGGAGGCGACGCCGGTCTCAACGAGGCCGATGGCTTCGTTGATCATGGGGATGAGGATCTTGTTGACGACGAAGCCGGGAGCCTCGGCGACCTCGACCGGCTGCTTGCCGATCTCCTCGGAGAGCTTGTAGATGAAGTCGAAGGTCTCCTGCGTGGTGTTCGCGCCGCGGATGACCTCGACGAGCTTCATGCTGGGAACGGGATTGAAGAAGTGCATACCGATGACGGGGTGCTTGAGGCCAAGACCCATCTCGGTGACGGACAGAGAGGAGGTGTTGGTGGCAAAGATGGTGGATTCCTTGCACAGCCCATCCAGCTCGCTGAGCATGGCGCGCTTGTACGCCATCTCTTCCTTGGCGCACTCAATGACGAGGTCGGCATCGGCGGCGGCGGACTTCTCCTCCACGAAGATATTCGCCATCAGGGCATCCTTGGCCTCCTGAGTCATCTTGCCCTTCTCGACGCGCTTCTGCAGGGAAGCGTCGAGCTTGTCCTTGTGGCGCTGCGCGGAAGCGACGCTGGACGCGTACATCAGAGTGGTGTGGCCGTGTGCCGCGAAGACCTGCGCGATGCCGCTGCCCATGGTGCCGGCGCCGAAAACTGCAACTTTCATTTTTGTGTTCCTCCTATGAATTGAAATTTATGAATTGTCAAGTAACGCTTACTTGTTGGTGAACGGTTCGTGCTTGCGCTTTTCGAGGAAGGCGCCCATGCCCTCCTGCTGGTCGGCGGTCTCGAAGCAGGAGCCGAAGGCCTTCTCCTCGACCACCACGGCCTCGTCCATCGGGAGGTCAAGCCCCTCGTTGATGGCCTTCTTCGCCGCGCGCACCGCGATGGGCGCGTTCGCCGCGATCTGAGAGGCGAGCTTCTCCGCGGCAGCGTAAAGCTCCGCGAGCGGATAGACGGCGTTGACCAGACCGATGCGCAGGGCCTCGTCCGCCTTGATGTTGCGGGCGGTGTAGACCATCTGCTTCGCCATGCCTGGGCCGACCAGACGCGCGAGGCGCTGGGTGCCGCCGAAGCCGGGGGTGATGCCGAGACCCGTCTCGGGCTGACCGAACACGGCGGTATCGGAGCAGATGCGGAAATCACAGCTCATGGCGAGCTCACAGCCGCCGCCGAGCGCGTAGCCGCCGACCGCCGCGATGGTGGGAATGGGCAGGGTCTCGAGCTTGCGCATCACGTCGTTGCCCTGCTTGCCGAAGCTCTCGCCCTCGGCCTTGGTGAGGCCTTTCATCTGCGCGATGTCCGCGCCGGCGACGAAGGACTTCTCCCCCGCGCCGCGCACGATCAGGCAGCGGACGGCGTCGAGGTCAATGGCGTCGAGCGCCGCGTCAAGTTCGGCGAGCACCTGCGAGTTGAGCGCGTTGAGCGCCTCGGGACGGTTGATGATGAGATACGCGACCGCGCCCTGCGGTTCATAGGTCACGAAAGACATGGTATGCCCTCCTTGTTTTCTCTTAATGTGGCTATTATATGCAATTCCCCCGCGTTTTGCAAGAGGAATATCATTTCATTTGAAATTATTTCCAGTTTGCTCACATTTTTTGCAAGAATTGATTCATTTCTGACGATGTAACGCAGTTCCTGCGGCAAATTCCTCTTTGCTGACGGAAAGACTTCATTTTTCTCTTGTGTTATCGCCGCGTTTCCGCTATGATAGGCAGGAAATGAACGCAAAAAGCGAGGTATTTCCCCATGCGAATGAGAAAGAAAAAGAACCTGCTGCCGCGCATGGAGCGCTGCGCGGCGCTGCAGATCAAGGACCCCATCGCGCACCGCGGCCATTGGCGCGAGCTGATGCCGGAGGCCCGCGAGCTGCGTGTGGAGCTGGGCTGCGGCAAGGGACGCTTCACCGTGGGCACCGCCGCTGCGGAGCCCGACGTGCTGTTCGTGGCAGTGGAGATGGTGCCCGACGCGATGGTGGTCGCCATGGAGCGCTGCGCCGCCGAGGGGCTTCGGAACGTCCGCTTCATCGACGCGAACGCGAACATTCTGCCCGAGTTTTTCGCCCCGGGCGAGGTCGACCGCATCTACATCAACTTCTGCGACCCGTGGCCGACGAAGCGCCACGCCAAGCGCCGTCTGACGCACGGCAATTTCCTCAAGCTCTACCGCAAGGTGCTCAAGGACGGCGGGCAGATCCATTTCAAGACGGACAACGCCCCGCTTTTCGCCTGGTCGGTGGAGGAGATCCCGCAGTTCGGCTTTACGCTCTCCGAGGTCACAGACGATCTGCACGCGAACGGCGCCGTCGGCGTGATGACCGACTACGAGGCGAAATTCCACGAGCTGGGCACGCCCATCCACCGTCTGGTCGCCACGATGACGCCGTGGGAGGAGCCGGAGGAAGAATAACGGCCGCGCAACGCGCGGCGTATAGCAAAGGGGGTATTCTCTACCGCAGAGAATACCCCCTTTAGAACCCAAAGAGAGCGCAAGGGGCAAGCCCCTCGACCCCCGAACCGCTCATATTAAATCAGCTTTCAGCAACCGTATGAGAGTGCATCGGCGCGGCGCAGCCGCGCTTTTTGCGGCTTTCGATTTGATCTGCTCCTTGCGGCCGCTGCCGCTCTGCGGTGAGGTCTGAAGGCATCGGCCTTCGGCGACACCGCTTTTTTGCGCGAAAAAGCGGTGAGAAAACGCGCGAGGGGGCGCACCCCCTCAACCCCGCCATCGGAAGCCTGACAATAGGCCGACTGCACGCGCTGTGCAAAATACTGCCTGCAATGCTTGGCGCGGCTTTCGATCTGGACTGCTCCTTGCGGCCGCTGCCGCTCTGCGGTGAGGTTACGGACTATTTCTTTTTCGGCGGAGCAAACGTGTCTGTGCGGCCAAGGAGATAATCGGTCGTCGTTCCGTAAATATCCGCAAGCTTCAATAAAATAGAAGTCGGAATATCATTTTCTCCCGTCTCATATTTTGAATATCCGGTCTGCGACATACCGAGCATGGCTGCAAGCTCTTTTTGCGTCCAGTCTCTATCCTCGCGCAGATCGCGCAAACGCTGATACATTCTTATCACCCCGTCAGCACTATACGGCAACCTGAAACAGGGTATTGCAGCATAGCCTGTTTCAGGTTATAATGTGCTGTAAGGAGTGATTTTTATGCCGACTTATGAGAATATGTATTATTATCTCGAGCACTCGATCCGCGAGGCGCTGCAGGACTTGGAACAGCAAAATTTCGGCGCGGCAAAAAAGACGCTTACGCAGGCGCGTGAGGTCACTGAAAAAATGCGTCGTGTCATCGTCGGCAAAAACGACGTCTACGAGTGCTTCCGAAACCCCTATGATTTCATAGAGCGGTAGCCCCGAAACCCCGCCGCAGAGCGGCAGCGGCCGCAAGGAGCAGACCAAATCGAAAGCCGCGCCAAGCATTGCAGGCAGTATTTTGCACAGCGCGTGCAGTCGCAGCTTCGTAGAAAACCGGCGATGGCAGGTCAAGGGCGCAGCCCTTGCGCTCTCTTGGGGTTTCAAAGGGGTCATTCTCTACGGTAGAGAATGGCCCCTTTGTTATAAAAAAAGAGACGCCTTACAGCGTCTCTTTTCGTTTGCACTTTTTACGCGTTCTTCGCGAGGTCGCAAAGAGCGGTGAACGCGACGGCGTCGTTGATCGCCATCTCGCTGAGCATCTTGCGGTTGATCTCGATGCCCTTGACCTTCAGGCCGTGCATGAAGGTGGAGTAGTTCATGCCGTTCATCTTGCAGGCGGCGGAGATGCGGGTGATCCACAGGCTGCGAAAATCTCTCTTCTTGAGCTTGCGGCCGGTATAAGCGTAGGTCAGGGACTTCATCACGGCCTGGTTGGCCATCTTGAAGTGGCGGGATTTGTTGCCCCAGTAGCCCTTCGCGAGCTTCAGAGTCTTGTTTCTTCTTTTGCGCGTCATCATCGCGCCCTTAACACGTGCCATATCAGTAAGCCTCCTTAAAGCGTATCGTAATTATCTTATTTGTAGGGGATCATCTTGCGGATGGTGCCGGCAACGGTAGCGTCGGCATAGCCGCCCGCACGCAGGTGACGGGTACGCTTGGTGGGCTTCTTGGTCAGGATGTGGCTCTTGAAGGCCTTGGCCATCTTGACCTTGCCGGTCTTGGTCAGGTTGAATCTTTTCTTGGAACCGCTGTGGGTCTTCAGCTTGGGCATGGTAGTTTCTCCTTTTCGTATATTGTGTTACTTCCCGGTCTTGGGGGAAAGGAATATGGACATACTGCGTCCTTCCAGCTTGGGCTCTTTATCCAATGTCGCCACCTCGGCACACTGCTCGGCGAAGCGCACCAACAGGTCTTTGCCGATGTCGGTATGCGCCATCTCGCGGCCGCGGAAGCGGACCGAGACCTTGACGCGGTTGCCGTCGGCAAGGAACTTCTGGGCATTCTTGAGCTTTGTGTTGAAATCGCCGACATCGATGCCGGGCGACATACGGATCTCTTTGATCTCGACCACGTGCTGGTTCTTCTTCGCTTCCTTTTCGCGCTTGCCCTGTTCAAAGCGGAACTTGCCGTAGTCCATGAGCTTGCACACGGGGGGCGTAGCCTGCGGGGAGATCTTGACGAGGTCAAGCCCCTGCTCATCGGCGATCCGCTGCGCCTGGGCGGCAGACATGATGCCGAGCTGCTCACCGGTGGAACCGATCAGACGGATCTCGCTGTCTCGAATGTCCTCATTGAGCTGATGCACATCCTTGCTAATACCGAAGCACCTCCATTAAATGATTTGACCAAACAAAAACGAGCGCAGCCATGCCGCACCCGTACAACAAACGCAAAGCGCCCACGCGCTTTTTCGATCATTGACCTTCTCGCTTTCGCTAAAGGTGAGAACGGATGCTGCCGTTCTTCTTTGTTTTGCGTAGGTATGATACCACCTCCGCCGCCGTTTGTCAACGATAATTTGCGGAAAAATGCCGTGAAGAAGAAATTTTTCCATTTTTCGGCCGCGCTGCGGATTTTTGCGCGCCGTGTATAGTTTTTCCGCCGCGCGGAAAAACTATCTGCCGTAGCAGAACAAAGGAAAGGAGGCGGGCACATGAAGGAGAAGAACCAGAACAAGGAGCAGAACACCAATCAGAACCAGGAGCAGAACCAGAACACCAACCAGCGCTGAGCTTGCATAAGAATGGGAAGGGGACGGCACGAGGCCGTCCCCTTCCCGCGTTTCTTCCTGCAAATCTTTTCTTGTATTTTCCGGCGAGGTTTTATATAATAGGTGCGTTATCATTCAGGAAAGGAAGCGGCGCATGACAGACGCGATCGTGCAATGGCTGCTCTCGGCGGGTGAGGGAAAATTCCTTGCGACCGTGCTCATTTCGATGCTGCCGGTCATCGAGCTGCGCGGCGGGCTGCCCGCGGGCGTGGCGATGGGGCTTCCGCTCCGCGAGGCCTTTTTCGCGGCGCTGCTCGGCAATCTGCTTCCCGTTCCGTTTATCATCCTTTTCGCGCGCAGGGGCTTTGCGTGGGTCCGCGCCCATATCCCGCGCCTCGGGCGCTGGGTCGACCGGATCGAGCGGAAGGCCTGGAGCAAGAGCGATAAGGTCGTGCGCTATCAGGCGTGGGGGCTGCTGCTCTTTGTCGCCGTGCCGCTGCCCGGCACGGGCGCGTGGACCGGCGCGCTGATCGCGGCGCTGCTCGATCTGCGGCTCAAGCTCGCCGTGCCCGCCATCACCGCCGGCGTGTTCCTTGCGGGCATCATCATTTCACTTCTCACCTACGGAGCTGCTGCGCTGCTATGAAAATTCTCGTTTTTTCCGACTCCCACGGCAATGAGGACAACATGATCCGCGCCGTGGAGCGGGAGCGCCCCTTTACGCTCGACGCCATCGTACACCTCGGCGACGGCTGGCGCGACGCAGAGGCGCTGCACCGCCTGTATCCCCGCATCCCGCTCGAGCAGGTGCCGGGCAACTGCGACCTCGGCCGCTTTGAGGAGCGCGAGCGCGTCGTCTTCTTCGGCGACTGCCGCGTGCTGCTCTGCCACGGGCATACGCTGGGCGTGAAGTCCTCGCTGCTGCGCGCGTCCTACGAGGCGCGAGAGCGCGGCGCGCAGGCGCTGCTCTACGGGCACACGCACATCCCGCACATCGACTACCACGATGGGCTGTGGCTCGTCAATCCCGGCAGCATCGGTGACCATCGCCGCCCGTCCTACGGGGTGCTGACGGTCGAGGGGGACAAGCTCTCCCCCGCAAATTTTACTTTGGAATAAAAATAAATCAGGAGATGATCTTACCATGCCCTCCGAACCCTTGATCGCGCTTGCGCTGAGCCTGCTCATCAGTCTTGCTCCCTTTCTGCCGGCGGCGGAAAAGTCCGCGCCCGAGGAGGAGCCCGCCCGCGTCGTTGAGGAGCAGCCCGCCCTCAGCGCGGAGCAGCTTGCCGCGCTCGCGCAGACGCCCGCCTCGTGGTTCGACGAGCCGGCCCTGCTGGACGCGCTGTCGAAGCTGCCGCACTACGACGAGACCCGCGCGCAGCGTTACCTTGCCTACCGCACCGGCGGCGTCTGGACGCTCGAGCAGGTGCTGCGCATCGTGAACACGGACAACGATCTGCCGCGCTTTACCGCTGCGGTGGATGCGGACCCGGACGACGGCGATCTCATTCTGGTCAACAAATATAGCCGTCTCGCGAGCGACTATGTGCCGGAGGACCTTGTGACGGTCGAGCCCGCCTACTCCAACGGCGGCAAGCTCAAGAGCGAGGTCAACGATGCCTTCTGCGACCTGGTCGAGGCCATGTGGGCGGAGACCGGGCTGCACCTTGTCAACGCCTCGCCCTACCGCAGCTACCAGACGCAGAAGAACCTCTACGCCCGCTACCGCACACAGTACAGCGAGGCGACGACCGACCGCTTCTCCGCCCGCGCGGGCTACAGCGAGCATCAGACCGGTCTTGCACTGGACGTCATCGCTCCCGGCGGCACGCTCAACGGCTTCAAGAACACGCAGCAGTTTGTCTGGATGCGCGACAACGCCCACCGCTTCGGCTTCATCCTGCGCTACGGCGACGGCATGGAGTACATCACCGGCTACAAGTTCGAGCCCTGGCACTACCGCTATGTCGGCGTCGACGCCGCGACGTTCATCTATGAAAACGATCTCACGTTCGAGGAATACTACGCCTATTATGTAAAAAAATAAGCCGCCCTCCGGCAGCTTTACGGCAAAAAAGAAACAGCCCTTGACCGCTTTTTCTCTCGCGCGGTCAAGGGCTATTTCTCTGCGCTCTTATTATCTAACATCCTTGGTTACCTCTCTTTCTGCAAAGTCGGCGGCACCGGATAACGCTTGCACATGGTGTCACTCTCGCTCTATATCAACACCGCAGGAGGCGGTGAACTCCGTTTATGACGTTTCAACATTCGAGAGTGCCGGGACCGGTCGTCGGTGCCTTCGGGATCAGCTGTACATTGGACTCACCCTTTCTTGAGGTGCTTTTACTATAGCACATCTCCGCGCCCCGCACAAGCCGCCGAACGCACGAAAAAGGCAGGGAGAAAACTGTGCAGGGCTCTGAACTTTTCGCTTTCGCGCAGTTTTGTGTTGACACAGTAAACCGCGAAATGATATAGTGTAAGTGTTGTGGGGCCTTTTCCCCGTAAAAAAGGAAGCTCCGGCGGCTGCCGGAGCTTCCCTTTTTATTCTTTTATTCCACGGTGACGGATTTGGCAAGGTTGCGGGGCTTATCAATGTCACAGCCGCGCTGGAGCGCGATGTAGTACGAGAAGAGCTGGAGCGGCACGACGCCGAGCGAGGGCAGCAGCATCGCGGCCGTATCGGGAATGGTGAGGACGTGATCGACGGTCTTTGCCATTTCGCCGCGGTGGCTCTCCGTGGTGAGCGCCAGCACATCCGCGCCGCGGGCCTTGACCTCAACGACGTTGCTCATCGCCTTATCAAAGAGCGGGCCGTAGGTGCCCAGCGCGATGACGAGCGTGCCGTCCTCGATGAGCGAGATCGTGCCGTGCTTCAGCTCGCCGGAGGCGTATGCCTCGGAGTGGATGTAGCTGATCTCCTTGAGCTTGAGCGAGCCCTCGAGGCCGAGCGCGTAGTCGAGGTTGCGGCCGATGAAGAAGACGCTCTCGTGGTGGAAGTGCTGCGCGGCGTACTTCTGAATGTCCTCGCAATGGCCGAGCGTTTCCTTCACCTTGTCGGGCAGGAGCGCAAGCTCACGCACCGCGTCGGCGTATTCTTCCTCCCTCACCGTACCGAGGATCTTGGCAAAGCAGAGGCCGACCATATCCAGCACGGCGAGCTGCGTGGAATACGCCTTGGTGGTGGCGACGGCGATCTCGGGGCCTGCCCAGGTGTAGAGCACGTCGTCGCTCTCGCGGGCGATGGACGAGCCGACCACGTTGACGATGGAGAGGATGTACGCGCCGCGCTTTTTCGCCTCGCGCAGCGCCGCCATGGTGTCGAGCGTTTCGCCGGACTGGCTGATGATGATGACGAGCGTCCTATCGTCCACGATGGGATCGCTGTAGCGGAACTCGCTCGCCAGCGCGACCTCAACATTGCGGCGCAGCAGGTGCTCCAGATTGTACTTGCCGACCATGCCGACGTGGTAGCTCGAGCCGCAGGCAACGATGAAGATGCGGTCAAAGCCCCGAATTTTCTCCGGCGTGAGCTTGAGGTCGTCGAACACGATCTCGCCGCCGCGCAGACGCGGCGCGATGGCGTGGCGCAGGGCGTCGGGCTGCTCCATGATCTCCTTGAGCATGAAGTGCGGATAGCCGCCCTTCTCCGCCGCGCTGACCTCCCACTCGATGTGGTGATGCTCCTTTTCAATGGGCTGCTGCATGGCGTTGTAGAGCTGAATGCCGCCGCGGGTGAGCACGGCGATCTCGCCGTCGTCCATATACACCACGTCGCGCGTGTGCCTGATGATGGCGGTCGCGTCGCTCGCGAGGAAGCTGCAGCCCTCGCCGAAGCCGAGCAGCAGCGGCGCGTCCTTGCGCGCGGCGATGATGCGGTCGGGGCAGTCGGCGCAGAGCATACCGAGCGCGTAGGCGCCCTCGATGCGGCGCAGCACGCGGCCCACGGACTCGAAGAAGTCGCCGCACTCGTTGTAGTAGAACTCGAGCAGCTGCGCCACGACCTCGGTATCCGTTTCAGATCTGAAGGTCACGCCCTGCGAGATCAGAAATTCCTTGAGCTCGACATAGTTTTCGATGATGCCGTTGTGGATGACGGCAAACTTGCCGTTCTCGCTGACGTGAGGGTGGGAGTTGACGTCGTTCGGCGCGCCGTGGGTCGCCCAGCGGGTATGGCCCATGCCGATGGTGCCCTCCACATCCGTGCCGCCGTGGACGAGGTCGCTCAATGCCTTGAGCCGGCCCACGGTTTTTTTGACCTGAAGCTCATGCCGCGGCGAAACGACCGCGATACCGGCGCTGTCATAGCCGCGGTATTCCAGACGGGCGAGGCCGTCGAGCAAAATGGGGGCAGCCTGCTCGCTGCCGACGTATCCAACAATACCACACATAAATAAGTTCTCCTTTATGATCACAAAAGTCTCTGCGGAGCGCAGGGCTCCGCCGCAGGGCGCAATACGCCCTGCGCGATCAAAAGGGGAAACGCACAGAGATTTCACCTTTTCCGTTCCGTCACAGTCCCTCTGTTCCGCGGTCGCCCGCGTATTTGTCGGCTGTGTGCGCGCCGGAACCGCACGGGGAGGCATCCGCCGAAAATTCGATCACCTCCCGCCTCGTCGTCCTCCGCGAGGGAGGCTCATGGCGCTTTGTCGGTTTTGAGCCGAAAACTCCTTTCTTTGTCTGTGCTTTGAAAATGGAATCTATCTCCACCGTCAGGATATGACGGAGGAAGGCAATAAAATGTTCCCGCGCGGGGCAAAATAAGGCGAAAAATCCTTACGGGAGGCTCCGCCATGGTCACCGCTTTTGTGCGCACGATCCTTTTATACTTCATCATCATGCTCGGTCTGCGGCTGATGGGCAAGCGCCAGATCGGCGAGCTGGAGCCGACCGAGCTGGTGCTCACGATGCTCATTTCCGACCTTGCCGCCGTGCCGATGCAGGATTTCGGCATCCCGCTGCTCAACGGCGTGGTGCCGATCGTGACGCTGCTCGCGCTGTCGATGCTGCTCTCGTATGGCTGTATGCGCTCCATCCGGCTGCGGCGGCTCGTGTGCGGCAGCCCGACCACGCTCATCAAGGACGGTCAGCTTCAGCAAGCCGCCATGCGGGCGAACCGCTTCACGCTCGACGAGCTCATCGAGGCGCTGCGCAGTCAGGGCGTGACCGACCTCACGACGGTGAAGTACGCCATTTTAGAGACGGACGGGCAGCTCTCCGTGCTGCTCTACCCCGCCGAGCAGCCGGCGACGCCGAAGCAGCTTGGGCGCGCGGTGAAGGACGATCTTTTCCTCCCGCAGGTGCTCATCAACGACGGGCGCGTGCTCGACGGCGGCCTTGCCTATCGCGGCCTGACGCGCGGCTGGCTCACGCGGGAGCTTTCCTCGCGCGGCTATCGCAGCCCCTCGGAGGTGCTGCTCCTCACCATCGACGACGCGGGCAAGATCCTCTGCATCGGAAAGGAGTGGGCGAAATGAGGCATTGGCTCTCTCCCCTGCTGGTGCTCGCGCTGCTCTTCGGCGGCGCGATGGCCAACGCGCGTTACGTCTCAAAAAGCGTGGACGGCTGGTGCGCGGGTGTGGAAGCCTCCCTTGCCGCCGCCGAGGCGGAGGACTGGGAGGGGGCGCGCGAAGCGCTCGGCGCGGTGTATGCCTCCTGGGACGCGCGGCAGACCTACTTTCACATCATGGTCGAGCACGCGGAGCTGGACGCGGCGGAGGCGCTTTTCGCCGTTTCGCACAGCTTCGCCGAAAGCGAGGACGGCGCAGAGTTCCGCGCCAACACCGCCGAGCTGCTCACGCAGCTGCGGCTGCTCGACGAGATGGAGGAAATCTCGATCAAGAATATTCTTTAAGGCAGCATTGCGCAATTCGCCGAAGCACGAAGGCGCAATTGTGCGGTCTCGCCTTAGGTCTTGTCCGCAAGGAGCTTGTTGAGCTCGTGCATGAAGGTGTCGATGTCCTTGAACTGGCGGTAGACGGAGGCGAAGCGGACGTAGGCGACCTCGTCCACGCTGCGCAGCTTGTCCATCACCTGCTCGCCGATGGCCTCGGTCGAGACCTCGCGTTCGAGGGAGTTTTGCAGGTTCTGCTCGATCTCCTCGCTGATGCGCTCGAGCTCGTCGAACGACACGGGGCGCTTCTCGCAGGCGCGGATCATGCCGCGCAGGACCTTGCTCCGGTCGAAGCTCTGGCGGCTGCCGTCCTTCTTGATGACGACCATCGGCAGGCTCTCCACCGTCTCGTAGGTGGTGAAGCGCTTTTCGCACGACAGGCACTCGCGGCGGCGGCGGATGCTGCTGCCCTCCTCCGCCGGGCGGGAGTCGACGACCTTGCTTTCCTTGTAACCGCAGTAGGGGCATTTCATGGGCTCGCACCTCATTTTCTTTGGTTTTGGCAGGATTCCATTGTTATTGTAGCACAGTCTTTTGTAAAATGGTAGACATAATTTTCAGTTTTTTCAAAATATAGGGGCCTTCCTTCGGTCAAAGGCGTAGATGATGTGGGGTTCTCCGCCGATCTCCTCCACGCGCGCGAAGCAGAACAGCTCCGGGAGCGGCCAGGGCCGCGCGGGCGAATACGGCAGGGCAAGCTCCAACCGTCCGCCGTTCTCGCGCCGCAGGGCGCGGGAAAAGGTCAGCTCCCAGCGGGCGCTCGGAAAGCGCACCGGCGCGCCGCGCCGCCAGACCGCCTGATCGTCCATGCTCCCGCCTCCCCACAAAAAAGCTGCCTGTACACTCTATGCACAGGCAGCCTTGCTTATTTCGGTTTTTACTTGACCTCATAGGTGCCGCGCACGAGCAGCTTGGTCGTCGCCGCAGTCGCCTTGACGCCGCGGTCGGAGATCGTCATCATGTAAAGATGGTTCTTCGTCAGGCCGGCGCCGTTGTCCAGCGTCGTGCCGCCGGTCGAGTCAATGAGACCCGGGCTGGAGGGCGACACGACCGACGCCGTGCCGACGCGCAGCATGACCTCGCAGCCGATCGCACCGTAGAGGACCTGTCCGTTCGTCATCGTGACGACCGCAAAGCTGTCCACCGTGCCGACGCTCGCGCCCTCGTTCGACGTCTGCGAGCCGTACTTCTCCTCAAGCCGTTTGATGTCGGCGTCCACCTGGGCACGCAGCTCTTTCGAGGCCGTGTCCGTGCGCGCGGCGAGCTTTTCGTCCACCCTGGTCATGAGCTCCGGCAGGAACTTTTCGTTGAGATAGCTGAGCGTCACGAGCGGATCGGACGAGGAGCCCGCCGTCCCCGCCGCGGCGACGGAGATCGAGAGGATCGTCAGGCTCGCAAGCAGGAGCGTAAAGAGCCGTGTGAGCGCGTGAGGAGTCTTTTTCATGATGTACCTTCCTTTTCTTTTGTGCAGGGGGTATGTCGCGGCAAAAGCCGCCGCGAAAGAAGAGGACGCGCTGCCCCCTTCTTTCGGGCCTTTTCAGATCAGCTGCGTATTGCCAAGCCCGAAGCTCACCGCGATGGCGGCGTCAATGCGCTCCATCAGCTCGCCGTCCACACGGCCCATGCGCTCGCGCAGGCGGCGCTTGTCGAGCGTGCGCACCTGCTCGAGCAGGACCACGCTGTCGCGCGGCAGACCGTGGTCCGGCGCGGAGAGCGCGATATGCGTCGGCAGCTTCGCCTTGTTCGTCTGGGACGTAATCGCGGCGGCGATCACCGTCGGGCTGTAGCGGTTGCCGGTGTCGTTCTGGATGATGAGCACCGGACGCACGCCGCCCTGCTCGCTCCCGACCACGGGAGAGAGGTCGGCGTAATAGATATCGCCTCGTCTGACATTGGTATCCACGCTTCGTTCACACTCCGAGAAGAAGTTCCCGCCGCGTCCTTCGCGACCGGTCACTTTCATTCTCCCACACTCGGGCGGGATTTATACGGAGCGTACCGAATTTCTCCGCTCCCCCGCCCACGCTATCCTATGCGCGGCGCGCGGGGGCGGTGCTTATCCGAGGAGCTGGAGATTGCGGTCAACGCATTTGCCGCCGAGGTAATAATAGCGCGGCACGCGCTTGCTGACGGCGCAAAGCAGCTCGTAGCTGATGGTGCCGCACTGCTTGGCGGCGGTCTCGATGAGCTGATGCTCGCCGAACACCTCGATCTCGTCGCCGACCTTGAGCTGCGGGAGGTCGGTCACGTCGATCATGCACATATCCATGCAGATGCGCCCGACCTGCTGCGCCTCGCCGTAGGGCGTGAGCACGCGCAGCTTGCCGGAGAGGGCGCGAAAGAGGCCGTCGGCGTAGCCGATGGGCAGCACCGCGATGCGGCTGGGTCTTGTCGTGAAAAACTGCCGGCCGTAGCTGATGGAGGTGTCGGGGTCAAAGTCCTTGATGGTGGAAACGGTGGTCTTGACCGTCATGACAGGCTTCATGCCCATCCGCTCGGCAAGGTCGCCCGTGCCGTAGAGAATGATGCCGCAGCGCACCATGTCCCACGCCCACTCGGGGTAGCTGGCGATGCCGCCGGCGTTGCAGCAGTGGTGCAGGCGGAATCGGAAATTGCCCTGCGTTTCCACGGCGTCGATCATGCGCAGGAAGCGGTCGTGCTGGATCTTCGTAAATTCCACGCACTCGTCCGCCGCCTCGTCACTAACGCAGAAGTGCGTGAACACGCCCTCCACGTCCAGTCCCGGAAGCGTGAGGATCTTCAGAATGTCGCGCAGGCTCGCGTCGAAGTGCGCGTCGTCGCACTGGAAGCCGAGGCGGCCCATGCCGGTGTCGAGCTTGATGTGGACCTTCATCGTTCCGCCCGCGCGGACCGCGGCGGAGGAATAAGCCTCGGCGATGGCGAGGTTCGGCACGGCCTGCGTCATGTCGTTTTTCAGGATGCGCTCGGCCTGATCGGCGGGCGTGAAGCCCAGCATCAGGATGGGGAGCGTGATCCCGTTCACGCGCAGCTCCTCGCACTCGTCGAGGTTCGACACGGCGAGATAGCCCGCGCCGAGCCTTTCAAGATGCTTCGCCACGCGCACCGCGCCGTGACCGTAGGCATCCGCCTTGACCACGCCGAGGAGCTTTGCCTTCGGTCCGACCTGACGGCGAATGGTCTCAAAATTATGGGTGAGGTTATCCAAGCTGATCTCCGCCCATGTGCGCTTCAGTGTACTCTCCATATAAGTTCACTGCTTTCCTTCCAAGTGTAACGCAAGGCGTTCCGCGCGGCAGGGAGAAACGCTCAGCCGCCGGCTTCGCTTTCGTCCGCCGCTATTGTATCACAAAAAGCAAAGCTCGTAAACTCCATATATGCGGTAATTTTATCCTTTTCCGCAATCTCCGCGCGCAGCGGCGCGTCATCCGCGCCGAACCAGAGCGTGCATCGGATCGTTTCGCCGCCCGCCTCGCTCTCGAAGCACAGCCGCAGGGCGCGGACCGTCCCGCCGCCGTATTCGATCTCCTCCTCGCTGCGCTCGGTCAGCCAGCCCTCCCCGGCGGCGCGGAGCGCGAGGGGCACGCAGGTCACGGCGCTGACGCCGCCCGGCGTCCCGCCCGCGTCGAGCACAAGGCCGTCGTATTCGAGCTTGAGCGTATCGGCGGCGAGGTGCGCCGTCACGCCCGCGAGCAGCTCCGGCGCGAGGACGGTGACCCTTGTCTCCTCCGCGTCGGCGTCGAAGCGGAGCGTATAGCGCACGTTCTCCTCCTCGTCCGCAAGCTCGACCGCGGCGGCAGCCGTGTAGGATGTGAGCGCGGCATAGCGCTCCTGCACCGTCTCCGCGCGGGAGGCGGTCTCCTTCGTGCGGCAGGCGGTGAGCGGGAGCAGGAACAGAGCGCTGAGCAGCAGCGCGGCGAGCTTTTTCATAGGGCGGCCTCCATGCAGAATGATCTTCTCATACCTATGCCGCGCGCCCGCCGCCTATGTCCGCCCGCGGCGGAAAAGAGTTGCCCTTTGGCGAGAAGTGTGCCATAATGGCGGCAGACTCGCAAGCATCGGAGGTATCCCATGAAAAAGAAACTATTGTCCCTCGTCTGCGCGCTCGCGCTGACGATCTCTCTGCTCCCCGCCGCACAGGCGCTGGAGGGCGAAGGCACGCGCGCTGCGGAGGCTCTCGCGTCCCTCGGTCTTGTGACCGGCACCGGAGCCGGCTATGCCGCCGAGGACGCCGCGACGCAGGAGCAGGCCGCCGCGCTGCTCGTGCGCCTGCTCGGTGCGGAGAAAACCGCAAAGGCCGACCGCCGCAGCTGCGGCTGGGCGGGTATTCCCTCTTGGGCGCGGAGCGCAGTGAACTACTGCGCCTTTCATGACCTGATCGACTGGAGCGAATACCACGCCGGCGGCGCGCTGGACGCAGAACTCTGGTGTGCCATGCTGCTGCGCGCACTCGGCTATGGCTCCGAGCTGGGAAGCAGCACGGCGCGGACCGCGCTGCGCATCGGCTTGATCTCCCGTCCGCTCGAGGGCACGCTCACGCGTGGCGATCTCTTTGAAACGGCGCTCGCCGCGCTGACCTATCCCGCGAAGGACGGCGGCACGCTGCTTGACGGTCTGCTCGCGAAGGGACTCTGCACCGCCGCGGCGGTCGAAGCGCTCGGTCTGCGCCGCGAGACGCTGACCGCCCGCGAGGCCGCCGACCGCCACCTCTCCGCCATTCTCTGCCTTGACCTTTTCGCGGACGAGGAGGCCATCGAGGCCGATGAACCGACCGCCAACGCCAGCGCCTTCCTCATCTCGCCGGACGGTCTTGCCGTGACGAACTACCACTCCATCGACGGCGCGATCAGCGGGCGCGCGACGCTCATCACGGGCGAAGCGTGCGCGATCGAGCGCGTGATCTACTACGACGCCGACATCGACCTTGCCGTTATCCGCATCGCGCGCACGACCGCAGAGGGCGAGACCGTTCCGCGTTTTCACGCCATCGCGCTCGCGGGCGCGAAGGAGGTGCGCATGGGCGACACGGTCTACGCGCTCGGCAATCCGCTGGGGTTGGGTCTCGCCATGAGCCGGGGCATCGTGAGCGCCACGGCGCACAAGGCCGATCTCTCGACGCTGCCCTGCATCGTCAGCGACGCGACCATCTCGCGCGGCTCGAGCGGCGGCGCGCTGCTCAACGAATACGGCCGCGCCGTCGCCGTCACGACCGGCGCATACGTTTACGGCAACAATATGTACCTCTGTGTGCCGCTCGATCCGGTGCTGGAGGCCGACCTCACCGGCGAGGGCATGACGCTGCAGGAGGTGCTTGACGCCGTGACCGCGGCGCGCGAGGCCGCCGCGGCGGCTGCCGAAGCGGGCGAATCACGCTAAGCTCAAAAGGACGCTGCCCAGCGGGCAGCGTCCTTTGTTGTGTTTTTCGGTGTTACTTTCTCTTGTAGCCGCGGTTGAGACGCATCTCAAGGGCGTCAAGCTCCTCGTAGAGCTCCTCGGGCACCTTGCCGATCTTCTCGTAGTAGGCGCGGGCGTCGGAGCACTCCTGCAGCCAAAGGTCACGGTCGACGGAGAGCAGGCGGCGCATATCGTACATGGACATTTCAAGACCCTCCATGTCGATGTCGTGGGTGTTGGGCTCGTAGCCGAGCGCGGTCTCCGCCGCGCCGATCTCATCGTCCGCGCGGGAGATGATCCACTGCAGCACGCGCATATTGTCGCCGAAGCCGGGCCAGGCGAAGTGACCCTCGTCGTCGGTACGGAACCAGTTGACGTTGAAGATCTTGGGCGGGTGCGGGATCTTCTTGCCCATATCCAGCCAGTGCTGCCAGTAGTCGCCCATGTGGTAGCCGCAGAAGGGCAGCATCGCCATCGGGTCGCGGCGCACGACGCCGACTTGACCGGTCGCGGCGGCGGTGGTCTCCGACGCCATGATGGAGCCGACGAACACACCGTGCTGCCAGTTGAAGGACTGGTAGACCAGCGGCGCGGTCTTGGCGCGGCGGCCGCCGAAGATGATGGCGCTGATGGGCACACCCTCGGGATTGTCAAACTCGGGGCTGAGGCAGGGGCAGTTGCGGGCGGGCGCGGTGAAGCGGCTGTTGGGATGCGCCGCCTTTTCGGGGCTCTGCGGCGTCCAGGGACGGCCGCGCCAGTCGATCGCGCGGGCAGGCGGGGTCTTGTTCAGCCCCTCCCACCACACGGTGTTGTCGCTCAGGTCGAGGGCGACGTTGGTGAAGATGGTGTCCTTATGCGTGGAGATGAGGGCGTTGGGGTTGGACTTCATGGAGGTGCCCGGCGCGACGCCGAAGAAGCCGTTTTCGGGGTTCACCGCCCAGAGGCGGCCGTCCTTGCCGATGCGCAGCCACGCAATGTCGTCGCCCACGCACCACACGCGCCAGCCCCAGCGCTGCAGGCCCTCGGGCGGGATGAGCATGGCGAGGTTCGTCTTGCCGCAGGCGGAGGGGAAGGCGGCGGAGATGTACTTGATCTCGCCACGGGGATTCTGGATGCCGAGGATGAGCATGTGCTCCGCCATCCAGCCCTCCTTCCGGCCGAGGTTGGAGGCAATGCGCAGGGCGAAGCACTTCTTGCCCTGGAGCACGTTGCCGCCGTAGTTGGAGTTCATGGAAATGATGGTATTGTCCTGCGGGAAGTGGACAATGTACTTGTTCTCTTTATCGAGATTGCACTGGCAGTGCAGTCCCTTGATAAAACCGGTATCGTCGCCGAGCGCGTCGCACACGGCCTTGCCGATACGGGTCATGATCGCCATATTCAAAACGACGTAGATGGAGTCCGTCAGCTCAAAGCCGTACTTGGCGAACGGCGAGCCGATGATGGACATGGAGTACGGAATGACGTACATCGTGCGGCCCTTGTAGGCGCCGTCGGCGAGAGCGTACATCTTCTCGTACATTTCCTTGGGGTCCATCCAGTGGTTGGTGGGACCGGCGTCCTCCTCGCGCTCACAGCAGATGAAGGTGCGGTCCTCGACGCGGGCGACATCGTCCGGGTCGGTGCGGTGGAGATAGCAGCCGGGGAGCTTATACTCGTTGAGCTTGATGAGGATGCCCTCCTCGACGGCCTGCTTCCGCAGCGCCTCGAGCTGTTCCTCCTCACCGGTGATCCAGACGATCTTGTCCGGCTGCGTCATGGCGGCCATTTCCTCCATCCACTGGAGAACGGCCTCGTTTTTCGTGAGGGCGCTTGCCGCGTCCATCCACTTCAGAGCGGTCTTGCTTTCGGGTTTTGTCATCTCGTTTCTTTCCTCTTCAGCATATCCGCGAGGCAAATGAAAAGAAAATTTTTACCCCGTGGCTGTGTGGTTCGCTTTGCATCCCGGACGGGAGAGGGAGCTGACCGATGCACAGAGAAAAATTGCTATTGAGAGTCCTCCTGCTTCAGCAGTTTAGCAGAAAGAGCCTTCAATAGCAATAAATCAACTCATTATTATTTTCTATAAATGGCGTCCCGCCGTCAAGCCGGCAGGCGCTCAGACAGCGCGCGGGTCAGACGGGCGAACTCCTCCAGCCCCAGCTTCTCGCCGCGGACCGTCGGCGCAAGACCGGCGGAGACGACTGCCTCGGTCACCTGCTCCTTGGTGAGCTGACTGCCGAAGCCGGTCATCAGGCTGTTGACGATCGTCTTGCGGCGCAGGGCGAAAGCGGCATAGACGACGCGGAAAAAAAATTTCTCGTCCTCCACCGCGACCGGCGGCGTCTTACGCACTTCGGCGCGCAGGACGGCGGAGGTCACCTTCGGCTGCGGCTGGAAGCACTCGCGCCCGACCTCGAAGAGCAGACGCGGCGCGGTGTGGTACTGCATATAGACCGAGAACGCGCCATAGGCGGCGGTGCCCGGCGCGGCGCAGAGCCGCTCGGCGACCTCCTTCTGCACGAGCACCGTGATGCTCTCAAAGCACTTTGACTCGAGCAGCGCGGTGATGGCAGGCGTCGTGATGTTATAGGGCAGGTTCGCGCAGACGATGGGCGTGAGTCCCGCGAGATTTTCGCGCACAAGGGCGGGAATGTCGGTCTTGAGGATATCGGCGGAGACGACCTCGAAGTTGTCGAAGTTCGCCATCGTCTCGTCCAGAATGGGCAGCAGCGCCTTGTCCAGCTCGACCGCGACGACCCTGCCCGCACGGCGGCAGAGCTCGTGGCTGAGCGCGCCGATGCCGGGGCCGATCTCCAGCACGCCGTTTCCCTCCCCCGCCTCGCTCGCCTCGGCGATGGCGGCGGGGACGGAGGCGTCGATGAGGAAATTCTGCCCCATGGACTTGCTGAAATGAAAGCCGTGGCGGCGCAGCAGCGCCTCGATGGCGGCAAAGTCACAATGCTCCATGCGTGTCTCCTTTGCAGGTAAAAGAATCGAAAATATTTTACCACAGAGAGGTGAAAAAGAGTAGCATTTTTTTCGCGCCTGTGCTATGATTCTGCCGATATTTGCAGAAAGAGGTCGTTTTTATGGAGCTGACGCCTGTCACCTATCTCATCGTCCTGCCGCTCGTGTTTCTCGCGGGCTTTGTGGACTCCGTCGCCGGCGGCGGCGGGATCATCTCGCTGCCCGCCTATCTGATGGCCGGTATCCCCGCCCATCTGGCCGCCGGCACGAACAAGGTCGTCAACGGCACGGGCACGCTCGTCGCCGCGCTGAAGTATTTTCGCAGCGGCAAGGTCCTGCTGCGTCCCGCCGTCACGGCGGCGGTGTGCGCGCTCATCGGCTCGGCTGTCGGCACGGAGCTGGCGGTCCTCATCTCCGAGCAGACGCTCGAGACGCTGATGCTCGTGGCGCTGCCCTGCGTGGCTGTCTTTCTGAGCGTCAAAAAGGACTTCGGGCGGGACATTCCCGCCGAGGAGCGTCCCGTTTATACGCCGCGGCAGGAGCTGCTGCGCTCCGCCCTCATCGGACTGGTGTTCGGCTGCTACGACGGACTGGTCGGTCCGGGCACCGGTACCTTTATGATCCTCGGCTTCACGGCGCTGCTCTCGCTCGACCTCATCACCGCGGGCGGCTGCGCCAAGGCGAGCAACCTGGCCTCCTGCGCCGCCTCCGCCGTGGTGTGGATCCTGCACGGGCAGGTGCTCTGGGCGCTGGCGATCCCCGCTCTCGCGTGCAGCATCGCCGGCAATTATCTCGGCGCGCTCTACGCCATCCGCGGCGGCAGCAAGAAGATCCGCAGCGTGATGTTTCTGGTGCTGGGGCTGCTGTTCGTGAAGATGCTCTATGAGCTGCTGTTCTGAGGAACAAGAAAACGAAAAACCGAGGGCAGCCGCCCTCGGTTTTTTCATGCTCTCAGTCGAGAAAATAGGCGACGGAATTGCGCCGCCCGAACTGGATGCACTCGTCGTAGGTATCCATGAACAGGTCGATCTTCGCGCCCCGCACGCCGGTATCCTCCGCGTGGCTCATACCGTAGGTGTAGGACCCGGAGGTGATGAACATGGTCGTCCCCAGCGGGATGACGCTTTTGTCCACCGCCACGCAGCCGCGCGCGACCGTGGTGCCGGTCGCGGTGATGGTGCCAACCCCGTCGTAGCCGGTGGTGTAGGCGGTGCACTTGACCTCCATCGAGCCGGTGAAGTGCAGCGCGTCGCCGGACTGCATGAGCAGATAGCCGCTGCCGTCGCTGTTCTTCACGACCGAGGCAATGGTATCGCCCGCCTGCGCCTCCTTGACGAGGGTGCCGACGTAGGCGTACTCGGTGACGCTGGTATTGTTCTGCTCGGCGACCGCCTGACGCGAGACCAGCTCGCCGTCGGCGTAAACGACCTCATAGACCACCTCGCGCGTACCGTCCATACCCTGCTGCCAGACCTGCGTCTCCCCCTTGGGGACCTTATAGCTCTTGGTGTAGACCGTGGCGTGCTCCGCCGGCTCGGTGAGCGTCTCGTAGTAGGTGAAGCTCGCGGCGATCTCGATGAAGATCTCCGGCTCGCTCACGTCGACCTTGACCATCTCCATCGGGCCGACCGAGATGCCCATGCGCTTTAAGAGCGCGTCGGCCGTTTCGTTGGTGCGGGTGGTGGCGTACTGCACCGCGTCCGTCCCATGGGTGACCGTGACCTTGTGTCCGCTCTCAAAGCGCAGCTCAGCCGAGCCGTCCGCCGCGCCGACGACGATCAGTTTATCCGCCGTCACCGGCTCGGCCAGCTCGACCGCCGTGGTCGCCTCGCCGTCGGTGATGAGGTAGAGCGCGCTTGCGCGCAGAGCGGGGACCGCGTTCACAGCCAGCACCAGACACAGCAGCATGGCGAAAACTGCCTGCCGCCGGTTGAGCGGGAAGACCCGCTTCTTCCAGTTTGCTAACATAGTTGACCTCCGAAGTTTGCTGTGCGCCGAACAGTCGGCGCATCAAAATGGTTACAATTGTCATTTTATTGTAACCATTTTGTAACCTTTTAAACTTCGAGGAGTATACCCTATTCCCCGCCGTTTGTCAAGCCATGCGTGTCGAAGACAACATTTTGCGCCAGGAATCGCCCGTTTTCCACAAGATATCGTATGCTTCCGCAACAAAAAGAGCAGGAGAGCGGCGGCTCAGCCGAGCCGCCGCTCTCCCTTTTTTCTGGCGAGGGTGTATGAGAATCGAACTCATCCGGCAGGTTTTAAGCCTCCCGCAGACGGTTTTGAAGACCGCGGGGCACACCAGCACCCATCCACCCCCATGGAAAAGCTATTCATACAGGCGCCGCCCCGGGCGGCGCAGATCGCCCTCCCGCCTCGTGCGGCCGTTCCGGTCAAGACATTCCAGCACCAACAGCGCGCTGTCGCGCGAGGTGCCGAGGAGGTCGCGGAAGGCCGCGAGCGTGAGCGTCTCGTGGTCGGCAAAATAAGCGCGCACGAGCGCGCAGGCGCACACATAGACCTCGCGGTGCAGGCAGAGCCGCGGCGCAAGCGCGATCAGCTCGCCGCCGGTGAGCAGGCTCTCGAGCACACGCTCCGCCTCGGCGCGGTCCTTTGCGTCAAAGCGGGCGAGCACGCGGTCCGTGCGCTCGGGACGCAGGTTCGCCGCGCGGTAAAGCGCCAGCAGCTCGGCGCGCAAGGCGGTCTGGCGTCTGGTGTAGCGCACGGTAAAGTCCGCGAGGGCGTAGCGCTCCGCGGCGAAGCGGAGCTTCCCCTCGCGCACAAAGAGCGCGAGCAGAGCATCCGCGCGCTCCGGCTCGACAGCGCGGAAAAGCCTCTGACGCAGCTCCGCCGCGCGGATGCCCGCGTGGAGCGGGTTTTTTGCGTGGTAATCGGTCAGCAGCGCCTCACAGCGCGCCCAGAGTGCGTCGAGCACGGCGGAGGCAATGAAGCGTCCCGGCAGCAGCGCGGCGGCCTCGCCGCGCGCGAGCAGCGCGTCAAGCTCCGGCGTGAGCCGCGTCTCCTCCATGCCGAGGCGGGCGGCGAGCTGCGCCGCCGAGGGCAGCGCGGTATCCAAGGCAGTCAGCGTCTGCAGCACGCGCTCCGCGCCGCTGCCGTTTTCCCGCACGGCGAGGGCGGAAAGTACCGCGGCGTCGTTCCGCTTATGGCGCGCAGGCGCGTCGTCAAGGATGATGCCGCCGCCGATGGTCTCGAGCGGCGAATAAAAGCGGATCACGAAGCGGTCGCCGCACTTCGCGGCGACGTCCTCGGTGAAGCGGAGCTGGGCATAGGCGCTCTCGCCGGGGGCGAGGGCGCCGCGGTCGAGCAGCACGACCTTGGCAAGCCGCGCCGCCGTGCCGTGGCAGAAGTGGACGCGCGAGCCGTTTTCAACGGTGCGCTCCGAATCCCGCAGACAGGAAAGGCGCACGTCGAGCAGGCGCGAGACGCGGACGCTGTCCGGCTCAGCCAGCGTATCGCCGCGGGCAACGTCAGTCTTTTTAATGCCAGCCAGATTCACCGCCACGCGCTGACCGGCGACGGCGATCGCCGTATTTTCCCCGTGGACCTGCAAATTGCGCACGCGGCTGCGCGTGCCGGAGGGCAGCAGCTCGGCCTCGCCGCCAACGTGCAGCGCGCCCTCGATGAGCGTGCCGGTGACGACGGTGCCGAAGCCGTCCACCGAAAACACGCGGTCGATGGGCAGGCGGAACGGGACGCGGGCGCTTTTTTCCCGCGTCTGCCGCACAAGGGCGTGCAGCGTTCCCCGCAGATCTTCGATCCCCTGCCCGGTGGCGGCGGAGGTCTCAACGACCGGCGCGTTTTCCAGAAAGGTCCCCTTCACGCGCGCGGCGAGATCCGCGCGCGCCATGGCGAGCCAGTCGGCGTCCGCGAGGTCGCATTTGGTGAGGACGACCACGCCGCGGCGCACGCCGAGAAGCGAGAGGATATTCAGATGCTCGACCGTCTGTGGCATGAAGCCCTCGTCCGCCGCGACGACAAGCATCGCAAGGTCGACGCCGCCCGCGCCGGCGAGCATCGTTTTGATGAATTTTTCGTGACCCGGCACGTCCACCACGCCGGCACAGCTGCCGTCGGGAAAGTCGAGCCGCGCGAAGCCGAGCTCGATGGTGAGTCCCCGCCGCTTCTCCTCCGCCAGACGGTCGGTGTCCACGCCGGTGAGGGCGCGGACCAGCGCCGTTTTTCCGTGGTCGACGTGACCGGCGGTGCCGATGACGACGTGCTTCATCGGTCGCTCTCCGCGACGGCGCGCACGAGCTCGTCGTATTCCTCCGGCCGGAGGGTGCGCAGGCAGAGCAGCAGCCTTTCGTGCGCAATGCGCGCGACAACAGGCGTTTCGCGCTGCCGCAGGCGCTCCGTCAGCTCGTCCATGCGGCAATGCCGCGGTGTGACCGCCGCGGCGAACCCGGGCAGCGTCTGCGCCGGCACGCTGCCGCCGCCGACCGCATCCTCCTCCGCGAGGACCTCGGCGGAAATGCCGCGCTCCGTCAGCTTCTCGCAGAGCGTCCGCGCCTGCGCACGCAGCTCCTCGGGCGATGCCGCGAGCATGGCGAGGGTCGGCAGCGTTGAAACAGCGGAGCCGTCGGCATAGGCGCGGAGCGTCGCCTCCAGCGCCGCGAGCGTCATTTTATCCACGCGCAGAGCGCGGAGGAGCGGGTGACGCTTGAGCATGTCAAGGCAGGACTTTTTCCCCACGAGGATACCCGCCTGCGGGCCGCCGAGGAGCTTATCGCCCGAGCAGGTGACCGCGTCCGTGCCCGCGCGGACGGAGCCCTGCAGCGTCGGCTCGCCGTGGATGCCGAACGCTTCAAGGTCAAAAAGGCTGCCGCTGCCGAGGTCCTCGAAAAACGGCAGACCGCGGGAATGAGCGAGCGCGGCAAGCTCCTCGCGGCTCGCGCTCTCGGTAAAGCCGACGATGCGGTAGTTGCTGGTGTGGACCTTCATCAGCGCGCGGGTATGCTCGCCGATGGCGGCGGCATAGTCCGCGGCGCGGGTCTTGTTGGTCGTGCCGACCTCGCGCAGCGTCGCGCCGCAGGCAGACATGATCTCCGGTACGCGAAAGCTGCCGCCGATCTCGACCAGCTCGCCGCGCGAAACGACGACCTCGCCGCCGGCGGTCAGCGCCGTGAGGAGCAGCAGCACGGCGGCGGCGTTGTTGTTGACGACCAGCGCGCTCTCCGCGCCGGTCAATTGGCAGAGGAGTTCTTCGACATGGGCATTGCGCGAGCCGCGCCCGCCGCTTTCCACATCGTATTCAAGGGTAGAATAGTGCTCCGCGGTGTCCGCTGCGGCTTTGGCCGCACGCCCGCTCAGACGGGCGCGGCCGAGATTCGTATGGAGCACGACGCCGGTTGCGTTGATGACCGGACGGAGCGAGGGCATTTCCGCCCGGCGGACGGCCTCGGCGGCAAGGGCGCAGAGCGCCGCGGTCTCCGGTATCTCCGGCGCTTCGCCGGAAAGGACGCTCTCCCGCAGCGCGTCGAGCGTGCGGCGCACCGCCGCGGTCACCGCCGCGGCGGAGGCGTCCGGACAGAGCGCGTGCGTGGGGGCAAGCAGCTCGTCCACCTTCGGAATACGGCGCAGCAGAGACTTGTCCATTGCTTCGCGCTCCTTTCTCACTCCGCGTCGGCCCAGCCGTTCGCGGCGATCTTCGCAAAATAGGTCATGGCCTCGACCGGATACTCGCCCACGGCGGTCTCGCCGGTGAGGAGCAGATAGTCCGCGCCGCTCCTCGCCGCCTGATAGACGTCCGTGACCTCGGCGCGCGTGGGCACGGCGGCGTGGTGCATCGAGTGGAGCATCTGCGTGGAGACCATAAAGGGACGCTTTGCCGCGCGGCATTTGCGCGCGATGAGCGTCTGCGCGCGGGGCAGCTCCCAGAGCGGCATGGCGTTGCCGAGGTCGCCGCGGGCGATCACAACGACGTCCGCGAGCGGAAGGATCTCGTCGAGCCGATGCAGTCCGGTCATGTTCTCGATCTTGGCAAAAATTTTCAACTCCTCTGCGCCGGTCTCGCGCAGGGCGGCGCGCACGGTGCGCAAATCGTCCGCGCCGCGGACAAAGGGCTGCATGAGCGCGGTGACGCCGTACTCCCTCGCGCGGCTGAGATTTTCCATATCCATCTCCGTGAGCGCGCTCGCGGGCAGCTCACGGCCCGCGACGGCAAGGCTCTTGTGGGATCGGAGCACCCCGCCGCGCTCCACGCGGCAGGTCATCGCCCGCGCGTCCAGAACGCGCAGGGAGAGCGCGCCGTCGTCGAGCAGCAGTTCGTCGCCGTCTTGCAGATTTCCGGTCAGGATCGGCGGGACGGGAAAGGCTTCGCCGAGCGTGAGCGTATCGCCCTCGCGCAGCGTCAGCGGCGCGAAAAGCGCGCCGACGCGCAGCTCAGGACCCTGCAGGTCGATGAGCAAGTCACAGGAAACGCCCTCCGCGGTCTCGGCGCGGCGCAGGCTTTCCAGCCACGGCGCACGCTCGGCGAGGGGACCATGGGAAAGGTTCAAGCGCACGCCGCGCATCCCCGCGCGCAGCAGAGCGCGGAGTGTATCCGTGTCGGCGCAGGCGGGGCCGAGCGTGCCGTAGAGCTTGCCGGTCATGGCGTTTCCTCCTTGGGGTGAAAATGGTCGTACACCGCGCGGCCCGCGGCGCGGCCCAGCTCCGATTGCAGGGTGGGCAGTTCCGCCTCGCGGATGGCCTTGACGCTCTTGAAGCGAGCCAGCAGCTTCCGCTTGCGCACCTCGCCGATGTTGGGGATACCGTCGAGCGCGGAGGCGACGGACGAGCGCGTGTGGCTCTCGTGGTGGTAGGTGATGGCGAAGCGGTGCGTTTCCTCCTGAATTTGCCCGATGAGGGCAAAAACGGCAGGGTCGGCGTGCAGGTCGATCTCATGGCCCTCGGCGGTGGTGAGGGCGCGTGTACGGTGGCGGTCGTCCTTGACCATGCCGAAAATGGGAATGTGCAGTCCGAACACCGCGCAAACCTTCTCCGCGACAGCGGCGTGCGTCATGCCTCCGTCGATGAGGAACACGTCGGGCAGCGGCGCGAATTTCTCGTCGCCGTCGGCGTAGCGCTGCAGGCGGCGGGTCAGGACCTCCTCCATCGAGGCGTAGTCGTCGGGGTGCTCCGTGACGGACTTCATCTTAAAGCGGCGGTAGTCGCGCTTGAGCGGCCTCGCACCGGCGTAGACGACCATCGACGCAACGATGTCGCTCGCGCCGGTGTTGGAAATATCGTAGGATTCCATGCGTTTTGGTGCGGCGCTCAGACCGCACATGGCAGCAAGGCTCCTGAGCGTTTTGTCCTCGCGCTCGGCGGCGGTGGTGACGCGCTCGACCTCCTCACGGGCGTTGCGCTCGGCCATGGCAAGCAGCTCCGCCTTTTCGCCGCGCTGCGGCACGCGCAGCGTGACGCGATGCCCCGCGCGGGAGGTGAGCACCGTTTCCAGCCCGGAAAGCTCGTCCACGGCAAAGGGCAGCAGGATCTCCCGCGGCAGCACGCCGCGCGGAAGATAATACTGCGACAGGAGCGCCGAGAGCGTATCGGCTTCGGTCTCGTCTGTGGGGGCGGTAAAAATGCTCGTCTCGCGGCCGGTGACGCTGCCGTCCTCGACGTGGACAACGGCGCAGCCGGACTTGGCGGCGCCCGTGTAGAGGCCCCAGACATCGGTGTCGGCACAGACGCCGGCGATGACCTTCTGGCGCTTGCCGAGCACCTCGATGGCGGCGATGCGGTCGCGCAGGACGGCGGCCTGCTCGAAGTGCAGCTGCTCCGCCTCGTGCTCCATCTCGGTCTTCAGCTCGCGTGCGAGCGTCTTATAGTGACCTGAGAGGAGCGAGCACGCCTGCTCGATGCGCTTTTGATATTCCTCCGCGTCCGGCTCGCCGCGGCAGAAGCCGTCGCAGCGGCCCATGTGGTGATTGAGGCAGGGGCGCTCCTTCCCGATATCGCGCGGGAACCGGCGCGTGCAGGTCGGCAGGCGGAAGGCGGCGCAGACCGCGTCGATGGCGGCGCGGGTCTCGCCGCGTGCGCCGAAGGGCCCGAAGTAGCGCGCGCCGTCGTCCGCCGTTTTGTTGGCGAGCGTAAAGCGCGGGTAGGGGCCGTGGGAGAGACGGACAAAGGGGTAGCCCTTATCGTCCTTGAGCAGAATATTGTAGTGCGGCTGATGCTGCTTGATGAGGGAGTTTTCGAGGATCAGCGCCTCGAACTCGCTGGAGACAAAGATGGTGTCGAAATGGTCGACCTGCGAGACCATGCGGCGGGTCTTTTCATTGTGGCCCGTGCCAAGCTGGAAATACTGGCTGACGCGGTTTTTGAGCTTTTTCGCCTTGCCGACGTAGATGACCTTGCCCGATGCGTCCATCATCAGATAAACGCCCGGGGCGAGCGGCAGATCGTTGGCCTTTTCGAGCAGCTGCTCCTTGGTCATGCACTCCCTCCTTTCCGCGGAAAAAGGCGGCTCCGCCCTGTGCGAAACCGCCTTTCCTTGAAACTATGATCGTTTATTCGCCGAAGTTGCCGGAAACCAGCTCGCTGAGTGCGGCGACCGCCTCTTTTTCGTCGCTGCCGTCGGCAAGCAGGGTGATGGTGGTGCCCTTCGTGATGCCGAGGGACAGCACGCCCAGCAGGCTCTTGGCGTTTACGCGGCGCTCGTCCTTCTCCACCCAGATGCCGCTCTTGAACTCGTTGGCCTTCTGAATGAAAAAGGTCGCGGGGCGCGCGTGCAGACCAACCTCATTGTTGATGGTGACTTCCTGTGTAACCATTCTCTCATCCTCCCAAATCAGACTAACGGGATATTGAGTATATTATACCATCCAAACCCCATTCGTCAATCCACTTTTTTACAAACTTCGGGAAAAACAGGGCGTTTCGTTCGGGCAGTCTGCCGAAAGCGCCGGTTTGTCCGCGGCAGGCGGACAGTGCTCACTTGAACTCCACAACGGTCACGCCGCTCTCGCCCTCGCCGTAATTGCCGAGGCGGAAGGACTTGACCGTTTTATCGCGGCGCAGGTATGCCTGCACGGCCTTGCGCAGCGCGCCGGTGCCCTTGCCGTGGATGATGGTGACGGTCTCGAGGTGGGCGCGGCGGGCGGCGTCGAGATAATTCTCCAGCACGCTTTCGGCCTCGAGCGTTTCCATGCCGCGCAGGTCCAGCTCGCGTGCGGCTGCCGCGGTGTTGAGGATGCGGCGGGTCGGCGAGGCGGGCACGGACGGTTTTTTCATGGCGGCGCGCTCGTCGTCCTCGATCAAACGCACCTCGTCGTTCTTGACCGTCATGGAGAGAACGCCCGCCTTGAGCACGAGCCGGTCGCCCTTGACGGCGGTGACCTCGGCGGGGCGGTTCGTGCCGGGGATCTCCACCAGGTCGCCCGCGCGGATGGGACGGGACGGCACGGGGATCGGCTCGCGTGATTCGTCGCGCACACCGGCGCGCTCGCGCGCGGCGTTGAGCTCGGAGACGATCTCGACGCGCTTTTCGTTCATCGCCTGCGCGTCGAGCTGCTTTTTCTGCGCTTTTCGCAGCTCGTCCAGCTCGCGGAAGGCGGCGTCCGCCGCGCTCTTGGCGTCGGCAAGGATGCGCTTGGCCTCAGCCTCGCCGCGGCTGCGGGCGTTCTCCTTGGCGCGCTCCATCTGGGCGCGGAACTCGCGGGCACGGCGGGAGTCCTCCTCCTGTTTCGCGTGCAGACGGTCGATCTCCTCCTTTTCCTTTTCGAGCTGCTGGCGCTTGATCTCCAGCTGCGTCAGCACGTCCTCGAAGCGGATGCTCTCCGCGTCCATCTGCTGCTTCGCCGTCTCGATGACGCGCGGGTCGAGGCCGAGCCGCGCGGAGATGGCGAAGGCGTTGGACTTGCCGGGGATGCCGATGAGGAGCTTATAGGTGGGGCAAAGCGTCTCCACGTCGAACTCGCAGCTCGCGTTCTCGACGCCCGCCGTGGTCATGGCAAAGGTCTTGAGCTCGGCGTAGTGCGTGGTGGCGGCGACCTTCGCGCCGCGGGCGCGGACGTGCTCGATGACCGCGATGGCGAGGGCCGCGCCCTCGACCGGGTCGGTGCCCGCGCCCAGCTCGTCGAAGAGGACGAGGGAATCGCCGTCCGCCTCGTCGAGGATATTGACAATGGTCTTCATGTGCGCGGAGAAGGTGGAAAGGCTCTGCTCGATGCTCTGCTCGTCGCCGATGTCGGCGAGGATGCCGGTAAAGACGCTCACCGCGCTGCGGTCGCCCGCGGGAATGTGCAGTCCGCACTGCGCCATCAGGCAGAGGAGACCGAGCGTTTTGAGACTGACGGTCTTGCCGCCGGTGTTGGGGCCTGTGATGACGAGGGTATCGAAGCTGCGGCCCACCTCAATGTCGATGGGCACGGCCTTGGCGGGATCGAGCAGCGGATGGCGGGCGCGGCGGAGGGAAACGCTGCCGTCCGTGCGGATCTCGGGCCGCGCGGCGTCCATCTGGTAGCTCAGCTCGCCGCGGGCAAAGATGAGGTCGAGGTGGACGAGAATGTCATAGTCCCACAAGATCGCCTCGGCAAAGCCTGCCGCCTCGGCGGAGAGGGCAAAGAGGATGCGCTCGATCTCCTTTTTTTCCTTGGCCTCCAGCTCCTTGAGCTCGTTGTTCGCCTGCACGACGCCCATCGGCTCGACGAAGAGCGTCGCGCCGGAGGCGGAAATGTCGTGGACAAGACCGGGCAGGTCGCCGCGGTGGTCGGCCTTGACGGGCACGACGAAGCGCCCGTCGCGCTGGGTGATAAGCGCCTCCTGCAGCGTGCTCTTGTAGCTGGGCGAGGAGATGATCTTCTGCAAGATCTGTCTGCCCTTGGCGCTTGCCGCACGCTTGTGACGGCGGATATCCGCCAGCTCGGGGCTGGCGGCGTCGGCGATCTCGTCCTCGGAGAGGATGGAGGTCGTGATCTTATCCTCTAAAAAGCGGTTGGCGTGGAGCGAGTCGAACATCCGGTCGAGGACGGTGCCCTCGCCCTGGTCGGCCTCGTAGTATTCCCGCACGCGGCGGGAGTTCGTCAGCAGTCCCGCGATGGTCAGCAGCTCGCGGGGATTGAGCATACCGCCGCGCTCGGCGCGGGCAAGTGCCTCGCGCACATCCTTCACGCCGGAGAACGACGGACTGCCGCGCAGGCCGATGAGGGCGCGGGCGGCGTCCGTTTCATCCTGTAAGCGGCGCACATCGTCCGCATCGGTGGAGGGCGTCAGGCGCAGGGCGCGCTCCTTTGCCGCCTCGCTGACCGCCTTTTGCGAAAGGCGCTCCAAAAGCTGCGGCAGCTCGAGCACGCGGATGGATTTTTCAAACAGTTCTGTCATGGTGATTTCCTATGTCGATCTTATGGATTTGTAAAAGTCGAGCGTTCTGAAGCGCCGGTCGAGCTGCACGGCAGCAAAGGTCTCGCAGGCCACGCTCAAGCGCGCGAGCGAGGCAGGCTCAAGCGTGAACGACAGCAATCGTTTGGACGGGGCGCCGACGATGTGGCGCATCGCGGCGAGCGCTCCCGCGTCGAGCGGCAGACCGCCTGCCGGTCCCGCGCACGTTTTGCACAGCACCACGCCCTGCGCCGCGTCGAACACCGGCTCGACGGGATCGGTCCTGCCGCACATGGCGCAGTCGTCGAGCAGCGGCTCATAGCCGGAGAGCGCGAGCAGGCGCAGCTCGAAGGCGGCACGCACCAGCTCGTTCGGGCGGTCCAGCGTGTCGAGCGCGTAGAGCGAATTGAGCAGCAGGGACAGCACCTCGCCGGAGGGCAGGTCCTCGCTCGTGACCGCCTCGGCCATTTCGGCGAAGTAGGACGCGAGGGAGAGCTTTTCCAGATCGGCGCGCAGGCCGTCAAAGAGCGCGATGGTCGAGGCCTCGTCGAGATAGTGCCAGCTCCCGCGGCGGTAGAGCACCAGCTCGGAAAAGGCAAGGTGCTGGCAAGCCGCGGCGAGCTTGCTCGAGCGCCGCCGCGCGCCGCGCGCAATGACGGCGAGCCGTCCGTGCTCCGCGGTGAGGACGGTCAGGATGTAGTCGGCCTCCTTTGTCTCCGTTGCACGGAGCACGAGGCCGCGGGTGACAAGTTTATCGGGCATTGGGCGGCTGTTCACACTCCTCCGCTTGCTTTGCCAGCATATAAAAGGTCGGGTTCCCGGTTTGCAGAAAAAGCTGATAGTAGCCATTGTCCATGCGCTTCACCTCTCGGCGTTAGCATGAGGAGAAGCGCGGAGAATATGGCTGGAAAATTTTTATTGGTCGTTGTAGCCGAAGCTCCTGATGTAGTTCATGTTGTCTCTCCAGTTTGTCCCACGCGGCTTCGCCGCGCGGGAGCCCTTTCACCCGTTTAACGGGCGAAGTGAATTCGCCCTACGGGATCCTTCGCTGCGCTCCGGATCACGCCGCTTACCGCGGCGGCTCGCTCCCGCTCGCAGGAAAACCGGCGCGGCGTCATACCGCACCGCCGGCAGGCTTATTGGTCGTTGTTGTGACTGTAACACGGAAAACCGTCGCACAGTCTCACGTATCCTGGCCGGAATAATGCAGCACATACCCGGCAGCTCATGTAATATTTTACCCGG
>JABLTQ010029944.1_pt1 | contig 65741 bp, 64 predicted proteins | sample 7160101 | NCBI WGS metagenome assembly JABLTQ01 (sample SAMN14651228, study PRJNA627086) | human gut metagenome | isolation source: feces | host: Homo sapiens | reverse complement strand
ATTCACGAATAAAAAGCCCGTAAATAAGTTCTTTACATGGAATTTGTTAACTTCTAAGACCTCCAAATACAAAAGAGGCGGGAAGTTACGCGCGTGCAGTGGTATAAAATACGCTATCCATAGGCTTTCGAATTATTTCAAAGATTCAAATAATTCGGAGGTTTAAGATGAGTAGACGCAGAAATAATATAAAAAATGAACTGGCTTACTTTTATAAAGTGATAAAAAATATGGTTCGCAGGCTTGTGCTGCCAGCGGCAGATAAAGCAAACTCGACGAACAGGAAGAAAGAAATAAGGAGAAATGCGAAGCGCTTCAAGCCAAGCAGTGCGGCTATATTTCTGACCGAAAAAGGGATAACATTAAGCAATCAAAAATAAATGAACACGAAACACCTCTTGATGAAATTTTATACGACCAGTTTTCTGTTGGTGAAAACATGGACAAGCATTTGGAAGAGAAAACTTTGCTTGGTTGGATTAAATTGATTGAGAATCAAAAACTATATGAAGCAGTAAAAGGGCTATCTACTGAAGACCAAATATTCATCAGTTACATTGTTCGAGAAAACAAAACACAACAAGAGTTAGCAGAAAAATATAGAATATCGCAGCAGAATATCAGTAAAAGGTTTTCGAAAGTTTCAAAGAGGCTAAGACAACTGTTGAATGAATAAATTTGTCGAAAAGTTTTTCCTCAAAATGGGTGTAAAAAAACACCTCAAAAGACTCTTTATATATATGGAGAGATAATTTTCCATTTCCTCTATCTGAAACTTGACAATCGAATATCAATATCTCAGCAACATTTAAAGATACTCCTGACCAGCCACAGCTCGAGCGTGAAAAAACCGTCGCAAGCAATGGGGGTTTCGAGGACGTGAAATTCGTGTGCCGTTTAAATCGGGCTGAGGTATTAATAAAAAATTATTCACAGGCAAATGCTCTTTATTTTAGAACTTATTTTGTACGCGATTTCACATACTGGATTGAAATTTTCAATTAAGTATAAAAGAAACCTGACATTAATAAATATTTATTATCTAGTCGTGTGAGGTGTATAAATTGAGAAAAGGTGATAAATTACATATCAATTTTCATAATCCAAATAGTACTAAAGAAACAGCAAAGTTTTTGACAAGGTTAATAGCAAACACTGCTGTTGAAAAAAATTTAAACAATAACATTAAAAATCACTGTGATTCTTTAAAAATACGACAATTTTAGTTTACTTCCTGTAAAAGTCGAGGTATAATATAGAAGTATCAGAATTAATATGGGAGTGAATGTTATGAAAGTAGTTGCATATTGTCGTGTTAGCACCAACAAAGAAGAGCAACTAGACAGTTTAGAATCTCAGCAAAAGTTTTTTGGAGAATATTCTAAACGCAATGGATATAGTCTAATAAAAATTTATGCAGACGAAGGTAAAAGTGGAACAAAAATGAAAAACCGGACAGAGCTTTTGAAAATGTTGTCCGATGCGAATAAAGGGCTTTTTGACGTTGTCCTTATAAAAGATGTATCGCGTCTTGCCAGAAATACACTTGATTTTTTAACAAGCATACGTAAATTAAAAGCTTTAGGTATTAAAGTTATTTTTGTGAATTACGACCAAACATCTTCTGATAGTTCGGAATTTATGTTAACCATGTTGAGTGCCATTGCTCAGGAGGAAAGTGCAAATATATCAAAACGTGTAAAGTTTGGGAAAAAAATAAATGCAGAGAAAGGACGAGTTCCTAATTTGATATACGGTTATGACAAAATTCCAGGGGATTATTTTAACCTAAGTATTAATGAGACGGAAAGTGCCGTGGTAAAACAAATTTTTGATATGTACACAGAAAAAAATATGGGTGAAAATAGAATCGCTCTAGAGCTTAATCGCAGAGGTCTAAAGACAAAACGAAATTGTAAATGGTCACAAAATGCTGTTGCAAGAATTCTTTCTAATGAAATTTATATTGGAAAAATCGTAAATGGCAAAGAAACTGTTGAAGATTTTCTTACTGGGAAAAGAACAGTAATGGAAAAAGAAAACTGGCTTGTTACAGTTAAGCCTGAATTAAGGATTATTAATGATGATGTGTTTGAAATGGTAAAAAAAATAAAAAATGAAAGACACACCATATTTAATTTAACTGGTGAACGAAAAGTTGAAAAAAACGTGTTTAGTAAGTTAATTAAATGTACCTGTTGTGGTGCGTCCTTTAGAAGGCAAGTTCGTTCTTATAAAAACACATACATTAAATGGGTGTGTTCAGGTCGAAATTATAATGGTACAGATAGTTGCCCCAATAAAACAGTTATAGATGAGCAAGAGCTGCTATCTGAGATAAAAAATTATTTTATCTCAATTTTAAAGGACAAGCCTAACAGTGTAAAAAGTATAATAAGTGAGTTTAATAAGCAATACAAGAAAAAATCTGAGAATGAGTTAACAGAAAAAGATCTTTGTAGTCAGCTACAAAAACTAAAAAAGAGCAAACAAAAATATCTGGATATGTTTGACAATGATATTATAACCATGTCTGAGTTAAAAGCGAAAACCTCAGAATTTAATAAATTAATTTTTGATGTTGAAGAAAGATTAAAAATTGTAAAATTAAATATAAGTAAAAGTGATTTGTTAAAAGCAAACTTGAATGAAACCTTTAAAGACATAGAGGATTTGCTAAAAGAAGAAAATATTACAAATAATTTGTTGAGTCGAGTGATCGAAAAAATAACAGTAGATGAAAACGGAAAAATTGACGTTTATTTAAGGTTACTTAGCGATGTTGGGCTAGAAAATGCAGTTCAATTATTAGACTGCTATACATAAAGACGTATCTGAACGGCTAAAATATATAAATCCTAATTTATATAGAGAGGTAAAAAGCGTGCTAGAATTAAATAAATCGCAGAGACACATAAGAGGCGGCTTAGCGACGAAGAACAAATATTTAGAAAGAAAAGTGAATGTATATGATAAATAAAAAATGGAGCTGTATATTTTGAAATACAGCTCTGCTTTTTGTATTTATTTGTATCGTTTACCTACTTTGGTCCTTTTTCTCCGTGATTTTTTATTGTATGAGGCGCACAGAAATAAATAGGCAATAGTTAAAATGGCAGCGATTATAATAGCGATTTTGAACCAAATTGAGCTAATGATGTTAGTTAAACACTGAATTATATAAAGAACGACATTGCGGTCAACATTTTCAGCAGCTACTAAATCTATGCAAGCCAATTCTTTGTTTGCATAAGACAATATTGCAGTGCCTATTTTTTGCCCAACTTTAATTGGCGCATCAACAGAATCTGGTTTTTCTATTTTTATGTCGATGCTAGTAACGCTTACATTTTTGGGAAGCAAAGCAGAATAATTATCAGCGGGATAAAGTAATGTGGAGTCTTTGTTTGTGGTAAGATTAAGTTTTATTTCAGACAAAGGCTCATTTTTCTTTAAAATAGGCTTTAATTCAAGATTAGTAAAAGCCCATTTATATATGGCTTTTGAGTCAAGCATAGCATAATTGTCAGAAATCTTATTTCCAGAAGTGTCTTTAATTGGAGCACCTAAAGCAACGCAAAGATATGAGTATCCATTATAGACAGCAGAAGAAAGCAAGCAATAGCCGGCTTCATCGGTATGGCCGGTTTTAATTCCTCTAGCGTATTGATAATAATATTTTCCACCGCGGGATTGATCTATCATGCTGTTTGTGGTTACAAGAGGATATTTATCTTGTCCCATGACATAAGAAGTGGGTAATGAAGAAATTTCCATAAAATGAGGAAGTTCCATAGCATATTTTGTCATGATAGCAAGATCATTTGCCGTAGTGTAATGGTCGTCATCGTGAAAACCGTGTGGATTAACAAAATGAGTTTCAGTGCAACCCAATTTTGTAGCTTTATCATTCATCATTTCGACAAAGTTATCTACGTTACAACTGCCAACATAGTCAGCTAAGACTAAAGCGGCATCGTTTCCAGATTTTATCATTAAACAATGAAGTAATTGTGTTACAGACAAAACGTCGTTAGCCTTTAAGCCAGAGATAGAGCTTCCAGTTCCGAGCAAGCTATCAATTAATTCTTTTTTTACAGTTATTTTAGTGCTATCGAAATCTTTAATATTTTCTGCGACAATAATATAAGTCATTATCTTTGTTAGTGATGCAGGAAACATTTTTTTGTCACCATTTTTGTTATAAGCAACGGTATTAGTGTCCAAATTATAAAGGTATAAAGCTTCACAAGAAGGGGTAAAATCAATGTTAAAATTTGCGGCAGAGGCAGAGAAAGTTGGAACAAAGTTAGTTAAAGTAATTGAAAAAATGCAAGAGCAAATTATCTTTTTAAACATAGAAATTCTCCTCATAATATGTTATCATATAAATTATATTTTACATTATATTTTTAATCTTAGCAAATAATAAAAATATGATAAATTATAAATTTTGATAAAGAGTTTGCATATGTTGGAATGTATATAAAAAGAAATTACATTTTGAGGTGAACATTTTTGAATGAAGCAGATACAAAAAGAATTATTTACAAAGTCAGCATTAATACATTAATAATAAATTTTTTGCTGACGGCAGTAAAATTGATTTCAGGGTTGATAGGAAATTCTATGGCACTTGTTTCAGATGCAATACATTCAGCATCGGATGTTTTAAGTACGCTTGTGGTTATGGTAGGTGCTAAATTATCGAGCAAAAAGGCTGACGAAAAACATCCATATGGCCATGAAAAAGTTGAATGTGTGGCGTCACTTATATTGTCGCTAATGCTTTTTGGTACAGCAGTGACAATTGGAATGTATGGCTGTAAAAATATTTTTGATAGTAACATAGCTATCCCATCTCAAATTACAGCTTGGGCAGCATTGATATCGATAATTGTAAAGGAATGGATGTATAGATACACGAAGCGAGCAGCAAATAAAATAAATTCAACTTCGCTTTATGCAGATGCATGGCATCATCGCTCCGATGCATTGTCGTCAATAGGTTCATTAATAGGAGTGATTGGCGCGATGTGTGGTCTACCTATTTTGGATCCACTTGCTTCGTTTGCGATTTGCATTATAGTAATAAAAGTGGCTTATAATATTTTTCAAACGTCGATAGCTCAAATTATAGATTCGGCAGCACCAGAGGAGATCGAACAGCAAATTCGAGAGATAATTTTAAATTATAAAGATATAAAAGGCATAGACATGCTAAAAACAAGACTTTTTGGCAGTAAAATTTATGTGGACATAGAAGTTAAAATAGATAAAGGTATGAGTTTTGAAGAGGTGCATGAATTAACACATCAGCTGCATGACGAGATTGAAAATAGTAATCTTTCGATAAAACACTGTATGATTCATGCAAATCCGACAATGTAATTCACCGGTTTTTAAGCCTTGGTATATACTAATTTAGACGGTATATATTGGAGGGAGGCCTGTGAAAAATAGAAAGTACAAGCAAAAAAAATTATCTATCAAAATAAAAATCCTAATAATTGTAGCATTTGTATCTATTATTGCCGTGTTATTAGACAGACAAATGAGACCGCTTATAAAATCAGTTGTATTTAGTCAGGCGCAAACCGTCTCGACGAATGTAATAAATCAAGTGGTAGCAGATGAATTATCGCGGCTAGATATAGATTATTCAGATATAATTGACATACAAAAAGATGCTGATGGAAAGATTTTAGCTGTAAGTACTGACATGAAAAAAGTAAATTCGTTAAAGTCTTTGATGACGCTATCAATCCAAGACAAAATAAGTGCTATGGAGGTACAAAAAACTAAAATTCCACTCGGAACATTTACCGGAACAGAAATTTTAAATGGAAGAGGCCCCAAAATTCCAATAGATGTGTCCATGTCGGGAAGTGTAATTATGGACTTTAAAAGTGAATTTGTTTCTGCGGGGATAAACCAAACGAAGCATAAGCTGTATTTAGAAGTGAATAGTGAAGTTTTGGCGTTTATTCCAGGATATCCAGTTAATACAGTGGTAAAAACCAGCATTTTGATAGCAGAAACAATCATTGTAGGCGAAGTTCCGGCAGTATTTGCAGAGAATACTCACTAAATTTATGAAAGTAGGACGTTGAATGAACATAACTGAAGCGGAAAAGCTAATAAATGAATTAAAAAAGCAGATAAATTACCACAATAAAAAATATTATGAAGAGGATGCGCCAGAAATAGATGATTATGAATATGATATGTTGCTTAGGCGACTAGAGAGTTTGGAATCACAGTTTCCGCAGCTTTTAACGGAAGATTCTCCGACGCAAAAAGTAGGAGGGTCTGCGGCGGCAAAATTTAAACCCGTGGAACATTCTGTAAAGATGGAAAGTTTGCATGATTCATTTTCTCACGATGAATTAAGAGACTTTGACAAAAGAGTCAGAAATCAAGTGAGTGATGTCAAATATGTAGTCGAGCCGAAAGTTGATGGGTTATCTGTTTCTGCAGAGTATATAAATAGTGTTTTTGTCAGAGGCTCAACTCGTGGAGATGGGGTTGTTGGAGAGGACATTACAGAAAATTTAAGAACGATAAAGTCATTGCCACTGCACTTAAATGAAGAAATTCCATTTATTGAGGTACGTGGCGAAGTTTACATGTCTAATGAAAATTTTTTGAAACTTGTAAAGAATCAAGAATTGAATGATGAAAAACCGTTTAAAAATCCAAGAAATGCAGCAGCAGGCTCATTGCGTCAAAAAGATGCTAAAATTACAGAAAAAAGAAATTTAGACATAGTTGTGTTTAATATTCAGCAAATAAAAGGCAAAACTTTAACAGAACATAAAGAATCTCTGGAATATTTGAAAAAATTAGGGTTTAATACATCACCGGCAGACAAAATTTTTGACAATATTGAAGATGCGATAGTTGAAATTGAGCGACTGGGATTGGCAAGAGAACAGTTTTCGTTTGGAATAGACGGTGCAGTTGTTAAGGTAAATTCTTTTGCGCAGAGAAGAGAATTAGGCAGCACGGCAAAATTCCCAAAATGGGCAGAAGCATTTAAATATCCACCAGAAGAAAAAGAAACCAAGCTTTTGAATATAGAGGTAAATGTTGGCAGAACAGGTGCTTTGACACCTACGGCAATTTTTGAGCCTATTTTATTAGCAGGCACAACAGTAAGTCGAGCTGTGTTGCACAATGAGGATATGATTCGAGAAAAGGGCATAAAACTCGGAGATACAATTATAGTAAGAAAGGCAGGAGAAATTATTCCGGAGGTTGTTGCGGTAAAGCAGCATAATTCGGACTCACAAGAATTTTATATGCCAAAAGTTTGTCCATCTTGCGGGGCAAATGTTATAAAAGAAGATGGCGAAGTTGTTTTGAGATGTACAAATACACAGTGCCCCGCGCAACTGTTGAGGCACATGATTCATTTTGTTTCAAGGGACGCGATGGATATTTTGGGCCTGGGGCCAGCGGTTTTAGAGCAGCTTATTGAGAATGGTTTTATAACATCTATTGCAGATATTTATAAATTGGAACCAGAAAAATTAGTTGAACTTGAGCGAATGGGAAAAAAATCTGCTGAAAATTTATTGAATGCTATAGAAAACTCTAAAAATAATGAATTTTATAGATTTATTTATGCCTTAGGAATCCGTCATATAGGTAAAGGTGCCGCAAAGCTTTTAACAAAAACTTTTACAAATATGGAGAGCCTATATTTAGCTACGTGCGAAGAGATGGAAAAAATAGAAGGTTTTGGGGCAGTTATGGCGCAAAGTGTGGTAGATTATTTTTCTATTGAACAGAATAGACTTTTGATTGAAGAGCTTGCAAGTTTGGGAATAAAAATGAGCGCTAATGAAGAGGCTAAAGGAAATCTTTTTGATAAAAAAATATTTGTCTTGACAGGGACTTTGCCAAGTTTAACTCGTCAGCAAGCGACAGAAATTATAGAAAAACAAGGAGGAAAAGTTTCAAGTAGCGTGTCAAAGAAAACCAGCTTCGTTTTATCGGGAGAAGATGCTGGAAGTAAGCTAACCAAGGCACGAAATTTGAATGTTAAAATTATATCTGAAAACGAGTTTTTTAAAATGCTTGAACAAAATTAAAAATGTAAAGGCGCCGCGCGATTTAGTGCGGCGCCTTTATTATTAAAAGGTTTATTTTACAAAATGGAATAATGACCCAATAAATGGAAGTGGCTGTTGAACTTGTTTAACAGCGTTTTTTATCCCAACAGTTGTAAATACAACGTAAAATATAATCCACGAAACTTCTAAAAAGGCAGAAATGCTTGCAAGAATAGGAGCAATGGAGTAAAGGCAACTAGACAAAATGTTTATGATAATCAATGAAAAAAGCGATACAGTGGATAAAATTATGCCTTGATTTACGTGAAATTTTACAATTTTATTATTTTTATCAGAGAGGAACCCAATTATCCAAAGAATATAAATGTATGAGAGGACACAGTATAAAGTTTGCGGAGAAATTTTAGAAAATTTAAACTCTTGTTCTTGAAATTTATTTTCATCTTGATTCATAAGGAACTAACCTTCTTTATTTATTTTGTTAACAAAATTTATTACAATAGGCAAATTAACTTTTGTGCCGGAAAAAGCAGAAATTATGCCCATAATAGACAAGATTATCCAAGTAACACCAATCCCGATATTTACTAAAAAGCATATGATCCCGAGCGATTCAACTAAGGAACTTAATGCGTAGTTAAGTAAAGAAGAAATTAGAGATAAAGAAAACATTATATAAAATAGGAATTCCCCCTGTTTAGTATGAAATTTAACTTGCTCGCAGTCTTTTTCAAAAGAAAATTTTCCAACTATAAAAAGAGGACCAATATAAGATATGACAGATAAAAATTTAACATTCATTTTATTATAAAAATTCATAACTTAACCTTCAAACGTTAATAATTCTATGTTTTGGATTACTACATCAGTTAAAGGCTTGTCGGAAGAATTCGTTTCTACGCTAGCAATTTTATTAATAACATCCATGCCATCAAAGACTTGTGCAAAAACAGTATGACCTTTATTTTGAGAATTAAACGCACCGTCAAGATGAGGATTTCCACCGTTATTGTTATATAATTCTTTTATTTCAGGTGTTATTTTAGACATATCGATAATAGAGGCATTTTTGTTATTTTTATACTTTTCATAAACGTTTTCAAAATATTCCCAACCATCGAAGCTTTCTTTGTTGCCTTGATTTATAAAAAACTGACTTCCGTTGGTGTTTTTTCCACTGTTTGCCATAGCAACAGCTCCAGTGATATTAAACAATTTATCACTAAACTCATCTTCAAACGGCTTGCCCCAAATACTTTCACCGCCGGTTCCATTGCCGTTTGGGTCACCGCCCTGAATCATGAAATTTTTTATAATTCTATGAAAAATCTTGCCATTATAATATCCATTTTTAGAGTGAGTTTTAAAATTTTCTACAGCTTTTGGGGCAGCTTCAGGAAAGAACCGAAGTTTAAATTGTCCCATAGAAGTATTTACAATAGCAATTTCTTCGTTTTTTTGTGGCAATTCTAATTGATATCCAACTTCTTTATCAGAATGAAGGCTAGAAGTACTATTAGAACAACCGCCAAGAGCAAAAAATGGGGTCATAAACATCAAAGCAGATGACTTAAGGAATGATTTTTTCATAAAATAAGATTTCCTTTCGTATTTATAATTACAGATATATTTTATTATATTTACCATAATAATTCAAGTATAGCGCAAAGCAAGTTATATTACACTTTTGAGTGTGCATATAGATAATTATACAAAAAACTGGGAGGAAATAAAATGATAGATTTTTATCCGGAAGGATGGCTTATTGATACTATAGGAAATAGACTTTCCATGCAAAATCCGGCAACATTGGCACAGGCAAGCCACGATGAAAAAATTTTGGAGGCTAGAGCGTTAGTTTGCGACGGAGAGCATAATTTAGTAGTAGATTTAGGCTGTATGAAAGGAATTATAAGTAGAGAGGATGGCGCAATTGGAATAAAAGAAGGTCTGGTTCGAGACATCGCAGTAATTTCACGCGTAAATAGACCAGTCTGCTTTACGATAACTGGTTTCAAAAAAGATCAAAATGGCCATACATATGCGACATTATCAAGAAAAAATGCTCAAATAAAGTGCATGAATCAATATATAAAAGGCTGTAAAATAGGAGATGTCATAAATGCAAGGGTGACGCATTTGGAGCCATTTGGAGCATTTGTAGATATAGGTTGTGGAATAGTTTCGCTTTTGCCGATAGATACGATTTCAATTTCCAGAATAGAGCACCCAAGAGAGAGATTTTCGGTTGGAATGGATATAAAAGCGGTAATCAAGTCAATTGAGAATGACAGAATAAGTCTAACACATAAAGAATTATTGGGAACGTGGGAGGAAAATATTGAGTCATTTTCAATAGGTGAAACTGTTGCCGGAATAGTTCGTTCCATAGAAGAGTATGGAGCGTTCATCGAGTTAGCGCCTAATTTAGCAGGTTTAGCGGAACCAAAAGAGGGAGTCAGACCAGGGCAGCAGGCAAGCGTCTATATAAAAAATATAATCCCATCACGAATGAAAATAAAATTAATAATAATTGATACATTTGATTACGATTATAAACCAACGCAGCCGAATTATTTTTTTGACGGCAACCATATAGATAAATTCGTATATTCGCCAAAGTCCTCAGATAGGGTAATAGAAACGGTATTTAACGAAGCTGAAGAAGCTGATAAAGTTGAAGATGAAGAGCCAGAAAGAGAATTAAGTTATACATAAAAAGAAAACCGCTCTCAGTAATTTTATCATTACTGAGAGCGGAAAATATTTTATAACAAGTTGTTATGCTTGTTCCTCCAAAGCCTTGCACAGCCAGGCTTCAGCGATATCCATAGCTTCATAAAGACCATTTTTTTCACACTTTTTAATAACTTTTTTACGAGAGCTAAGTTCAGAAGATGTGCTCAGAAGTTGCACAGAGATTTTATCAGAAACAACGGTATCGAATAAAGGTTTTTTGCTTAAAATTTCTAATTTAATAATATATTTGTCAGAAATATTTCCATAATAAATAATATTTTCGCAACGAACCAGAGGCTTATTTTTAAATATAGGTGTTTTGAAGTCCAAAGATTTTTTCTTAGGCAAATTAACTCCTCCAATTAAAACAGGTTTATCAAAAAAGAAAAATGCTACTTAATATTCAAGTAAGATCTGATTAAAGCTTTTAAAAGGTCGTCTCTGTCAACTTTACAAATGAGAGTGCGAGCATTGTTAAAAGTTGTGATGTAAGTAGGATCTTGAGATAAAATATAACCTACAATTTGATTTATAGGATTGTACCCTTTTTGTTTTAGCGCCTCATAGACAATATTCAATGTATGTCTAATAGATTCGTCTTTGTTTTCATCGACAGAAAAAGTCATTGTTTTGTCTAACATAGTAGATCCTCCTTTATAAAGTAATGGTACACCAAAACTTAAAAATTTTCAAGGAAAATTTGCAAATATGTTAAGCACGCAAGGAAATATTAACCTTTTCAAAAGCTTTGATAATTTTTTTAATAACAGAGTTAACTTGTTCTTCGGTTAAAGTTGCTTCGTTTGAACGCAAAGAAACGTTAAGAGCGACGCTTTTTTTGTCTTTTGGAATTTGTTCGCCCTCATAAACATCGAAAATGCAAACATTTTCTAAAAGTTTTCCGGCTGAACTTTCTATAATTTTTTTAAGTTCACCAACAGGCACATCTTTGTTGCAAATCAAAGCTAAGTCACGATTAACTGCAGGAAATTTTGCGATAGGAGCGTAAGAAACATCAAAGTTTGCACAGGAAAATAAATTTTCTACATTAAGCTCAAAAATGTAAGTTCTTTTTGCCAAATTATAATTTTCGAGAACGCTTGGATGAACTTCTGCAATGTGACCGAGAAAAACTTCTCCGCAAAATATGTCAGCACATCGGCCAGGGTGAAAATAAACTATCTCAGAGTTAGCAATAAACTCATAATTTTTTATAAATAAGCTTTCAAATAAATCCTCAAGGATACCTTTAGCATGTAAAAAATCGATGTTATTACCATAAAGGCCTGCAATAAGTGTATTATTTTCTGTGGGTAAATCATTATTGCCGGTTGGAATATATTCTTTGGCAATTTCAAAAAGTTGAGCGGTTTCATTTTTGTGATTATAATTTGATGAAAGAATTTCCAACATAGAAACGATTGCAGTAGTTCGCATAAGACTGGTGTCTTCACCGAGCGGATTTGAGATTACAACAGAATTTCTGAGAGGATGAGCATCCGATAGTAAAATTTTATCATATTGTCTAGGGTTGGCAAAAGAATAAGTTACAATTTCGCTCAAACCAAGAGCTATCATAGTGTTATTAATTTTTTGTTCAAATTTTTGCATTTTAGAAAGCTTTCCGTAGTGGCTACCACGAAGAGGTGTGGAAATAATATTATTATATCCGTAAAATCTTGCAATTTCTTCCGCGATGTCATTTTTAATTTTCAAATCGGAGCGAAAACTTGGAACAATAACCATGTCATCGACAACTTTACACTCGATTTTATCAAGGATTTTAATCATTTCGTCGCGAGAAAGATTTATATTTAAAAATTTGTTGATGAAATCAGGTTCAAAAGGAATTTTAGTTACGCTATCGAGTGAGTTATCTACAATAATAGTATCAGGAACGATATCCCCAGCACCAAGCATTTCAATTAATTCGCAGGCACGGTTTAAAGCAGGAATGCAATTATTTTTATCTAGACCTTTTTCAAAACGAGAGCTGGAATCGGTGCGTAAATTTTGTTCTTTAGCGGCTTTTCGCACAGCAATAGGCTCAAAAATAGCCGATTCGAGCACGATTGTTGTAGAGTCGTCCGCAACAGAGCTAAATTCTCCGCCCATTACGCCGGCTAAAGCAATAGGCTTTTTGCTGTCCGCGATAACAAGATTATTTTCGTTTAATTTGCGTTCAATTCCGTCAAGAGTTGTAATAAATTCGCCTTTATTTGCCGTGCGCACGTTAATTTGATTCCCCTCGATATAACGCAAATCAAACGCGTGCATAGGCTGACCGTATTCGAGCATGACATAATTTGTAATGTCGACAATGTTGTTTATGGAGCGAACACCCATCGCACGAAGCCTTTCTCGAATAAATCTTGGAGATGGCGCGATTTTGACATTTTTAACAATTTTAGCGCAGTAAAAAGGACACAAATTTTTATCAAAAACGTTTACTTTAAAAGCTTCGCCGTCGCAACTTGCAATGGCCTTGACAGCCGGTTTATGAAGCTTTAATTCTTTATCAAAAGTAGCTGCCACCTCACGAGCAAGACCTATTACAGAAAGGCAATCGGCGCGGTTAGGGGTAATTTCAAATTCAACTTTTGTGTCGTTAAAGCCGATAACTTCGCGGATATCCTGTCCGAGCGAGTAATTTTCTTCTTGCAAAACGAAAATACCATCTTCCACAGCGTAAGGAAAGTCATTTTTGCTAAGCCCAAGTTCAGCAAGAGAGCACATCATTCCGCAGCTAACAACACCACGCAATTTGCCTTTTTTTATTTTATTGCCATCAGTTAAAGTTGAGCCATCAAGCGCGACAGGAACTACATCGTTTAACTTTAAATTTTTTGCGCCGGTAACAATTTGAATTGGTTCACTTTCGCCGATATCAACCATGCAAATCACAAGCTTATCCGCGTCAGGATGCTTTTCGATAGACAAAACTTTTCCAACGACAACACGGTTTAAATTTTCGCCTTCGACTTCATATTTTTCTACCTTAGAGCCGCTCATAGTCATTTTTTCAGCAAATTCTTTTGGCGAAACATCTATGTCAACGAATTCTTTTAGCCATTTCATAGAAAGATTCATAAAAAAACCACCTTTAAAAATAAATTTCGATAAAAGAAAATTAAAATTGATTCAAAAAGCGCACATCGTTTTCATAAAATAAACGCATATCATCGATATTGTAGCGGCGCATAGCGATTCGTTCGAGACCGACTCCAAAAGCAAATCCAGTATAAATTTCGGAGTCAATGCCACAGTTTTTTAGCACAGTAGGATGGACCATCCCGCAGCCAAGAATTTCAATCCAACCTTCATTTTTACATAGTCGGCAGCCTTTTCCATGGCAACTGAAACATTGAACATCGACTTCAGCGGAAGGTTCTGTGTAAGGAAAGTGATGTGGGCGAAATCTGACGACAGAGTCTTTGCCATAAAGAGCCTGGATAAAAGTTTCGAGCGTACCTTTTAAATCAGAAAACGTTATTCCTTTATCCACTACGAGGCCTTCTATTTGATGAAAAAGAGGGGAGTGTGTTGCATCTACAGCGTCAGAGCGATAAACTCTTCCTGGAGAAATTATTCTGATAGGCGGTTGAGTTTTTTCCATAGTGCGAATTTGTACACAAGAGGTTTGGGTTCGAAGCAGCGTATTTTCATCGATATAAAAAGTATCCTGAGTATCTCGTGCAGGATGATGTTTAGGCATATTGAGTGCTTCAAAATTATAATAATCTTTTTCAATTTCAGGGCCGTCAACGATATCAAAACCCATACCGATAAAAATTTCTTTAACATCGTCTAAAACGATGCTCAAAGGATGTTTATGTCCGATAGAACGACGAGTTCCTGGTAAAGTGACATCAATTTTTTCTTCAGATAGTTTTTTGTCAAGTTCAAGCTTTTTAATTTTTTTCATACTGGAGTTAATACTTTTGCCGATAAAGTCACGAATTTCATTAGCAAGTTGGCCGACAATTGGTCTTTCTTCGCTAGAAAGCTTGCCCATTTGTTTTAAAATAGCGGTGAGTTCACCTTTTTTGCCAAGATATTTAACCTTAATTTCTTCAAGATTTTTTAAAGAATTAGCAGATGAAATATCACTTTCAGCACAGATTTTAATATTTTCAAGCTGTTTTTTCAAAATAATCACCTCAAGATAAAGTTTTCTGATAAAAAAATAAAAAAGTTCGCATCAAATCCCTAAAAAGGGACGAAAGCGAACTTCCGCGGTACCACCCTGATTTTTGCCCAAATTAAGCAAACGCTCAAAAGAATATAACGGTTCCAACCGATGCTCTCTACATATCAAGAGCACAGCTCCAAAGTGAATTTCATTTTGAATTTGCAAATAAGCTTACAGCCAAGGCTTATCTCTCTGAGTGCAAAATACCAAAACTACTCTCTTCATCATAGCTATTAAGGCTAGTATACCATATTAAAAAAATTATTTCAATAAATTATTTTATGCTTGATGAACATATGTGAATGTATTATAATAAATCGCAGTGCAAAGAAAAAACCTTTTCTAATGTGAAAATAGAAAAGGTTTTCAATGAACTTTTAACAAAAGGTGCATTGCTGTTTTGTAACTTGTATGTAAAAAAATGGGATTATACAGCTTCTGCAGCAATAGAGAATTCTTTTAATCTTTCTTTGAAGTCCGCTGGACAATTTTCGGAAACCTCGATTTGAAGGGGTTTTGACAAATCTAAACCAAAAATGCCCATAATAGATTTTCCGTTAATGATGTATTTATCGGAAAAAAGGGTGACAGGGAACTTGTATTGGTTTGCAAAGGTCACGAATTTTTTAACGGTTTCAATGTCGGATAATAAAATGTTCTCTTTATACATTTTGTACCTCCCAAAAATCAAACAATATAATTGTTACACCTATATGTTAGCAGGATAATTTGGATAGGTCAAGGAATTTAAAAAAATTTTGCTTAGAAAAAGTAAATTTTTCAGAAAACCATAAAAAAAGGAGAAAATTGTGAAAATTTTTATAATAACTTTTGGGTGCAAAGTAAATCAGTATGAGTCTCAGTCGATTTTAGAAAAATTTTATAGTGATGGCTGTACAAAAGCGGAGTCTGTTAAGGATGCGGACGTTGTTGTAGTGAATTCTTGTACAGTTACGGCAGAGAGTGACAAAAAAGTAAAGAAAGCTTTACATAAAATTCGAAAAGAGAATAATTCAGCAGTAATAGTACTTACAGGCTGTATGCCTCAAGCCTTTCCGGCACAGGTGGAGTCAATTAACGAAGTGGATATAATTTTGGGCAACAATAATAAGAATAACATTTTAAAATACGTGCTTGATTTTATAAATAATAGAAGTAAGATAATAAAAATTGAAAATTTTGTAGAAAAAAGTAATCTCAAAAGCACTCCAATAAATGATTTTGATGAAAGAACCAGAGCTTTTTTGAAAATAGAAGACGGGTGTAACAGATTTTGCTCGTATTGTATAATTCCATATGCACGAGGAAGAGTACGTTCTAAGCCGCTTGAAGATATTTTGTTTGAAACGAAAAATTTGGCTCAAAAAGGTTATAAAGAAATAGTTCTGGTCGGAATAAATCTTTCCGCCTATGGAACAGACATTGGTATAAACTTATGCGATGCAATTGAAAAAGTTTGCTCAGTTGAGGGAATAAAGAGAGTTAGATTAGGCTCTCTTGAACCGGAACAGATGGATGAGATTACGATAAAAAGACTTTCTAAACAAAAAAAATTATGCCCGCAATTTCATTTATCTCTTCAAAGTGGTTGCAATGAAACTTTAAAAAGAATGAACCGCCATTACACCGCCGAAGAGTATTTTACAATTGTGCAAAATTTGAGAAAACATTTTAAAAATGCATCAATAACAACGGATGTAATGGTAGGTTTTGCGGGCGAAACTGAGGAAGAGTTTGAAAAATCACTGAATTTTGTAAAAAAAGTAGAATTTTCAAAAGTTCATGTGTTTGCATATTCGGTTAGAAGTGGAACTCGTGCAGCTGAGTTTGAGAATCAAGTTGAACCTAACAAGAAAAAAAGACGTAGTCAAATAATGATAGATGAGGCGGCTGAAAGTCGTATAAAATTTTTAAATTCTCAAGTGGGGAAAATAGAACCAGTACTATATGAAAGGCGCGATAAAAACGGCTTTTTTGAAGGATATACATCAAATTACACGCCGGTAAAGATAAATGTAAACGAAAAATTAGATTTGCACTCAAAAATAATTTTAACTGAGCTGATGCAGGCTGAAAGCGACTACTGTTTAGGCAGAATCGCTGACGAATTAATTTAGAATAGCCTTTACGTTTTGTAATTCTAGACTTGCACGTGGCTTTTTGAAATCTTCGAATGAGAAAAACATGAAACCATCACAACCAAGGTGTCTGCCTTGTTCGACTTGTGTCTTTAAGATATCGTCATGATTTTTCCAAGTGCCAAAATCGTCGGTTTCGCTGCCGGCCTTATATGCAGCCAAGCCAAAATATAGCTTAACTTTGTCGCATCCCACAATATTTTTCCATGAAGCAAAAGCTGTTGTAGATGGTAACTTTGGATGGTCAGGGCTGAAATATATTTGAGGGCAAATATAATCAATGTATCCAGGTGTGTTACACCAAGTTAAAATATCAGCACCAATTTTTGCCTGATTATTAATATTTCCGCCAGGAGAAATGCCAAAAACAACATTTGAATTTATACTTTTTATTGCGCTGTATACACCAGAAATAAGAGCGTTAATATTTGCAAATCGCCATTTTTCAAGAGAAAGAGGCTGATTATTTTCTGGAAGATTACAATAATTTCCATAGGCAATTTTGTCAACTTCTGCATTAACTGTTACGAAAAATTCTCCATTAATTACATTTACTATATCTGGGTAGAAGTAGTCATCGAATTGCACGCCGTCAACAGGATATTTTTCTACAACTTCCTTGACTCCGTTGATAATTAATTCGCGCACATTTGGATATGCTGGATTTAAATATTTGCCGTTGGAAGTTTCCATGATTATGTCTTCAGGATTGCTGCCGTTTTTTAATGAGTAATACACGTTTGATTCACACAGTGAGGGCATGTTGTTTATTTGAATTCTTAGAGGATTTATCCAGGCATGAAATTGAAGACCTGCTTTGTGAGTTGCAGTTATCATGTAGTCGAGTGGGTCAAATTCGGGATTTTTTCCTTGTTCGCCAGAAATTAAATGTGACCATGGAAAATAATCCGACGGGTATAATGCATCATTAAAAGGCCTTACGTGAACGATTAAAGTATTCATGTTATGGGCTAAAGATTCTTCAATTATGTTGTCAAATTTTGTTTTAAAAGCAGCTTCAGAGTAGTCAGTATCTTTCATGTTAAGTGACATAAATGGTACCCAAACAGCGCGCATTTCCTGATTATTAGAAGCCGAGACAGAAGAGAAAGTTGGTTTACTTTCGGCATCTGGCGGCAACTCTGCACTTATTTTGTTTGAGTTGGATTTTACGCTAGCGGATAAAAAAATTGCAGCGATTAGTGAAATTGAAGCAATAATTAACGGTTTGTTTTTCATTTTTACCATCCTTTTAAGATTTATTTTATTATAACTCAAACTTCATCCGGTGTAAACTAAGCCTTTAACTTTAAAAAAGAGTATGGTATAATTTAATATGAAATTTTAGAAATATAAGGAGCGAATTTTTTGAGAGTACGTATAAAAACTTTTGGGAGATATAAATATCTTCTTAAAAACCTGATAGTAAAAGATGTAAAATTAAAATATAGGCGTTCGATTTTAGGCATTTTATGGAGCGTTTTGAACCCTTTATTAATGATGCTTGTTATTTCGGCGGTTTTTTCGAGCATATTTAAAGTTAGCGTAGAAAATTTCCCGGTTTATTATTTAACCGGTTCAACGTTGTTTAATATGCTTGCAGAAACAACAAATAGTTCCATGACGTCGATTTTAGATTCGAGCAGTCTTATAAAAAAAGTGTATATACCCAAATATATATTTCCACTTGAAAAATGTATGTTTGGATTTATAAATTTTCTTTTTTCGATGATTGCTGTTGCGATTATGTATATAATTTTTGGATATCCGGTTCATTGGACAATTCTGCTTTTTCCGATTCCTGTGTTTTATACATTGGTATTTTCAATCGGTTTGGGAATGATTTTATCTGCTATGAGTGTATTTTTTAGAGATATAGTTCATCTTTATTCTGTTTTGCTTACTGCTTGGAATTATTTTACTCCAATTGTTTATCCTTACGATATATTAAATGATAAAATAAAGGCAATTATGCATCTAAATCCGATGTTTCATTATGTAAAATATTTCAGAGATGTGCTTATGTATAATACTGTACCAAATTTGACTGTGAACTTGATCTGCGCTGCAATCGCGTTTGGAACGTTGTTTATTGGACTGTTATTCTTTAAAAGAAAGCAAGATAAATTTATTCTTTATATTTGAGGTTAAGGTGAGACTTTGGAAAATATTATAGAAATAAAAAATGTTGAAATGCATTTTAATATGAGCAAAGAAAAAATTGATAATTTGAAAGAATATTTTATAAAATTGGCAAAACGTCAGCTTATGTACGAGGATTTCACTGCGCTTGATAAGGTAAGTGTAAACATAAAACCGGGCGAAGTTTTCGGAATTGTAGGACATAATGGGTCCGGAAAAAGCACACTTTTAAAGACTATTTCTGGCATATTGAAACCGACAGTAGGAACGGTAAAAGTCCATGGCTCGATAGCCCCTTTAATCGAGTTGGGTGCTGGTTTCGATTTGGATTTGACTGCGCGTGAAAATATTTTTTTAAACGGTTCTGTTTTGGGCTTTTCAAACCAGATGATAGCTGAGAAGTTTGATGAAATTGTTGAATTTTCGGAACTTAGAGACTTTTTGGACGTGCCAATGAAAAATTATTCTTCTGGAATGGTTGCAAGGATAGGTTTTGCGGTGGCTACGATGGTAAAGCCTGACATTTTAATCGTGGATGAAATTTTATCTGTCGGAGATTTTTTGTTTCAGCAAAAATGCGAACAGCGAATAAATGCTCTCATGCAGGGCGGAACTACGGTTTTAATAGTTTCTCACGCGCTGGAACAGATTCGCAGATTATGCACGAGAGTTATGTGGCTAGATAAGGGCAAGATAAAAATGATTGGTGATACCCAAACAGTTTGTGACGCATATGAATCTGGTGCTTAAAAATTTGATTTTTTTGAACTTTAAATAAATTATTACCTGCAAATTTTATATTAATTTTTTAGGAGGTTTTTTTGTGGATTTTACTGGTGAAAGATTGGTGCCTAGCAAAGTCGATTTGGAACTAGAAGTTGAACACATGAACAGATATATTTTTGCAAGTGATTTGGTTAAAAACAAAAAAGTTTTGGATGCTGCCTGTGGAACTGGATATGGAACGGCGTTATTAGCGCAGTCAGCTGAGAGAGTTTTTGGAATAGACATTTCTAAAGAGGCAATTTCTTATGCTGAAAGTAATTATAGTGCAAAAAATGTAAATTTTGCGGTTGCAAATATAGAAAAATTACCATTTGAGAGTGATTTTTTTGATGTTGTTGTTTCATTTGAAACAATAGAGCACGTTGATACGCAAAAACAGGAAAAATTTTTGTCTGAAGTGAAGAGAATTTTGAAAAAAGATGGCATTTTTATAATTTCTACTCCGAACAAAGAAGTGTATAAGAACAGAGTCAAAAATCATTTTCATTTGTCAGAGTTTTCTTTTGATGATTTCAAAAGCTTTCTAGAAAAATGCTTTAAAAGTATTAAGTTTTTTGGGCAAAAATTTGAAATCAGTAATATCGTTTTCTCTGATAATGTAAAAAACGCACGTTTTGAAGGTGCTGTAAATCCAGAAAATTCTGATTACATAGTGGCATTGTGCTCAGATGAGATTTTGCCACGAAATTTAAATAACGTAGTTAATATTTATAGTGAAAATAAATACGAAAAGTTAATGCGCTGGGCAATCGAAAATCATGAACAGAATGAGAAAAATAACAGTTTGCTTGAGGAAAATAAAAAATTGGAAGAAGAAATTTATACTTTGGATAATGAAAATGATAAGCTTGAAAAAAGTTTGATGTTAGAGCAGGCAAAAGCGAGGGACGTTAAAGATGAGTTGGAACGTGTTTACAATTCAAGAGGCCATAAAATGTTAGAGAAGTTTTATAAATTAGAAGGCTTTATAATTCCACCAGGTTCGCACAGAAGGTTTATTTTGAAGTTAACAATTAAAATGATTTGCAATCCTGTGAATTACCTCAAGAAATTAACTCCAAGTAACATTAGAAATGTGTTTTTGATGATAAAACAGGGAAATATTTATTCTTTAAGCGAAAAAATAGGTTTAGTGGATGAGGAAAAGGGCAGTTTTGTCTTTGACCCAGTTGACTTAAATAAGACGGAATTTGAAAAATTGACGTTACCAAAATGTGATGAACCTTTAGTATCAATAATTATTCCGGTTTATAATCAGTTTCACTATACTTACAATTGCATAAAATCCATAATAAATCACACTAGGGGTATAAAATATGAGGTCATTCTGGCCGATGATGTTTCTACTGACAAAACTAGTGAAATAGAGACTGTTATCGAAAATTTGAGAGTTATTCATAATAAAAAGAATTTAGGATTTCTTCTAAATTGTAATAATGCGGCCCAATTTGCAAGAGGAAGGCACATTCATTTTTTAAACAATGATACTAGTGTGCAAAGAGGCTGGCTGTCGAGTCTGCTTAGCTTGATTGAAAATGACGAAAAAATAGGCATGGTAGGGTCTAAATTGGTATATCCAAATGGACTTTTGCAGGAAGCTGGAGGGATTTTTTGGAATGACGCCAGCGCATGGAATTATGGCCGTGGAAAAAGCCCTATGGCAGCAGAGTTTAATTATGTGAAAGAAGTCGATTATATTTCTGGAGCAAGTATTTTAATTTTAAAGTCACTTTGGGATGAAATAGGTGGATTTGATGAACGCTTTGTTCCGGCTTATTATGAAGATAGCGATTTGGCTTTTGAAGTTCGAAAACATGGCTATAAGGTTGTTTATCAGCCGGAATCTGTTGTGGTGCATTTTGAAGGGATGTCTAACGGAACAGACACTTCTAATGGAGTAAAGGCATATCAGGTTGAAAATAAAAGCAAATTTTACGAAAAATGGGAACATGTTTTAAAAGAAAATCATTTTGAAAATGGAAAAAATGTTTTTTTGGCAAGAGACCGCTCAAAAAATAAAAAATGTATATTGTTTGTGGACCATTATGTACCAACTTTCGATAAAGATGCCGGTTCTAGAGCCACATATCAGCATTTGAAGTTGATGGTTGAACTTGGTTATAATATCAAATTTATCGGAGATAACTTTTTAAAATACGAAAAATATACTAAAACTTTGGAAGACCTTGGAATAGAGGTCCTTTATGGAAAAAAATATATGTTTGGTTGGAAGGGCTGGATTAAAGAAAATGCCCAGTATATAGATACTGTAGTGCTTAGTAGACCACATATTTCTAAAAAATATATCGACTTTATTAAGCAGAATACAAATGCGAAAATAGTTTATTATGTTCACGACTTGCACTTTTTACGCGAGTTCAGAGAATATGAGTTAACTAAAAATCCTAAGTTAAAAGCGTCTTCAGATTATTGGAAAAAAGTTGAGTTGGATTTAATGGAAAAATCAGATGTAGTTGTTACATTTAGTTCTGATGAAAAAAAGATTATTGATGGCTATTTCCCAAGTTCAAAGGCTGTTGTTACGCCGATTTTTATTTTTGATGAATTTAACTATGAATCGGTAAGCCTTTCTGGCAGAAAAGATATATTGTTTGTTGGCGGATTTAATCATAAGCCAAATGAAGATGCGGTTTTATGGTTTGTAAAAGAAATTTGGCCAAACATTTTGAGAGAAATTCCTGACTGCAAGTTTATAGTGGCAGGTTCTAACCCTACAGAAAAAATCCGTAAACTAGCTTCAAAGAATATAATTGTAACAGGTTTTGTTTCTGATAACATGCTTGACGAATATTATCAGCAGTGTAAAGTTTGTGTGATTCCACTGCGATTTGGTGCAGGTGTAAAAGGGAAAACCATTGAAGCTATATACAAAAAAATCCCGATAGTATCGACTCCAATAGGCGTTGAAGGCTTATATGATATTGAAAATTATGTTGATGCAACTGAAGAGCCAAGTGAATTTGCCCGAAAAGTTATAAATTATTATAAAAATGATGATTTAGCTGAAAAAGCTGTCTCGAAATACCATGAATATCTAAGCAAATATTTTTCTGATGAATATACAAAAAAAATTTTTAAAAATATTTTTTAAAAGGTGAAAAAATGATGCTGAAAACAATTGTAAATTGGTATAAAGAAAATATTATTTTTGTTAGTGTCCTGGGGCTACTATTTCTTTTTCAATTAATTTATGTTTCTAATGCAACAATTAATGTTCCAGTTATGGATTATTGGAGATATATTAATAATTACGTTGACAAATGCTTTATGGGTGGTGTAACGTTTAACGAATTATACGAGTCATTTGCTGGACATAAAAGTGTGCTTACAACCATGTTATTTGTTATTAACGTAATTTTTTTTAAACTTAATGTGCGAGTTAGCACTTTTTTTGCTACTTTTATTATGATTATTACTGCTATTATATTTTATAGTTTGTTTATTTTGAACACAAAAGAGATATGTTTAAATAGCAAAAACAAAAATTATAGCGATTTTATAAAACAAATTTTAGGAATATTAATTATTTTTCCTTTGTTTAATTTGAATCAATGGGAAATACTTGTTCTTGAATTTGCAACACCTTTTACGATAAGGGTGCTTGTTACTATAATCACGTTTTTATTTACGGATAAATTAATGTTTTGTTCATTTTATGGATATAAAAGTCTATTTTCATATATTGTTTATTTAATTTTGGCGGTAAATTTAATTTTTGCTGGATATAGTTTTTCAGTTAACGGTTCTGTTATAGCTATAGTTTTTGTTAATATGATAACGAAAAGAAAAAATGCAGATTATAAGTTAAGCGTTTCAGTATTATGTGCATCTGTATTTAGTATGTTTTTATACTTAAATGGTAATACTGTTAGTGCAGTGTCTGGTTTGAATGTCTCTATAAAACAATTAATGCTTAATTTTCCACAAGTTTTTTTTGTACTATTGGGCTCAAGTGTTTTGCATGAAAATTTAGTTAATGAATATAACGAGACAAAGACTTATTATATAATTGGTTCAGTACTTTTATTTATTTATATATTTTCTATAATTATTTATTTAAAAAAGAAATATTTTAACATTACTTATATGCCAATAATGTTGATTTGCTATACTTTTTGTAATATGGGATGCATATATATTAGTAGATTTCGTGAGTTTGGATTAAAAGGTATGACTTCTTCAAGATATGTAGTAGATACAACTTTAGGTTTGATTGGAGTTATTTGGATTTTTGCGATAGCTGTCATGGACTATTCAAAAGATTCAGAAAAAAGAAATATTAGTAGTGCTTGTTTGTATACGTTTCCTGTGATTATAATTGCTATTGGGATATCTTTAACTAATTTAAAAGAGCAAGAAATTTCAATTTACAGATGTTCTTATTTTAGAGATTTAATAACAAAGATGATAAACATTGATACACTACCGGATGAAGAGTTAAAGCAATTTCAAGCAAATTCTACAGAAATGGTACGTAAAGGTGTTGATATTATGAAAAAGTACAGATTGGGTGTATTTAATAATTTGTAAAAGGTATTAAGTAAAAAATTAAAGAAAAGATGTGTGAAATATTGTATACTAGCGTAGAAAGAAATTTTATAATGTTTAATTTTAGCGGTATCTGTTATGTTTTTATAGAGCTGATGTGGAGAGGATATTCACATTATACTATGTTTTTTACTGGTGGACTGTGTTTTTTAACTCTTTGTCAAATTTATAACAAGTACAAAAATTTAAGTTTTTTTCAAAAATACTTGATTGGTACACTTGTTATTTCCTCAATAGAATTTTTAATTGGCTGTATTGTCAATCTGTTTTTTGGAATGCATGTCTGGGATTATTCAAAATTACCTCTTAATATTTTAGGACAAATAAGTTTAGTTTATTCGACATTGTGGGGGTTTTTAGGAGTTTTTATAGATTATATTGTAAATCAAAAAAGTTGTAAAAAATGGTCGCATTCAATGGGAATGTGACTTTTTGGTTTAATTAAAATTTTATTGTAGAGGGTGATAAACTTCATTGAAAGCTTTTGGATAATTTATTTTATCCGTTGAAAAATTTATAAAAAAATGTTAAAATATATATGAACATTGTCATCTAAAGGAGGATAATATTGGAAAATGCTAAAAAAAATATTTTTTTAAACGATTTTGAAAAATATTTTGATTTAATAAAAAACTTGTTGCATCAAAGAATAACTTCTCATGTACCAAGGGCTTTTGTTAGAACTTATGGATGTCAACAGAATGTTTCTGATTCGGAAAGATTAAAAGGAATGCTCTCGGCTATGGGGTGCGATTTTGCAAATTCTTGTGAAAACGCGGATATTATTGTTTTTAATACTTGTGCCGTACGTGAAAATGCAGAAGACAGAGTTTTTGGCAATGTTGGCGCACTTAAATCTTTAAAGAAGAAAAATCCGAGTTTAATAATTGCACTATGTGGCTGCATGATGGAACAGCAACATATTGCTGATAAGATAAAGTTGAGCTTTCCTTTTGTAGATTTGGTTTTCGGCACAAATTCTTTACATATGTTTCCAAAGTTTATTTATGAAGTTTTAACTGAAAAAAAACGTATATTTAAGAGAGATATTAATGATGATTTGATTCATGAGGGCTTACCAATTAAGAGAGAGGGTAGTTTGAAAGCCTTTTTGCCGATAATGTACGGTTGTAATAATTTTTGCTCTTATTGCGTTGTACCGTATGTTCGCGGACGAGAAAAAAGTCGTGACTCTGGTGCAATTTTGAATGAATTTTCTCAAATTGTGAACGAAGGCTATAAGGATATTACTCTTTTGGGGCAAAACGTGAATTCTTATGGAAAAACGCTTAATGAAAACATAAATTTTGCACAGCTTTTAAAACGTGTAGATAATATTTTTGGAGATTACTGGCTTAGGTTTATGACTTCTCATCCAAAAGATGCCACAAAAGAATTGATTGATGTTATGGCGCAAGGAAAACATATTTGCCATCACTTACACTTACCTTTTCAGTCTGGGAGCAATAAAATTTTAACGAAAATGAATCGCCGATACACTCGAGAAAAATATTTGGAAATTGTTGCTTATATAAAAGAAAAAATATCGGATATTTCTTTAACAAGTGATGTTATTGTAGGGTTTCCTGGCGAAACTTATGACGATTTTTGTGAAACATTAAGCCTTATAAAAGAAGTTGGGTTTACATCACTTTTCACTTTTATTTATTCAAAAAGAGTGGGTACCCCGGCAGCTAAAATGGAAGACCCTATTTCTGAAAAAGAAAAATCGGCTTGGTTTAAAGAACTTTTGCAGGTTCAAAACAATTTGACAGAACAACAATGTAAAAAATATGTGAGAAAAACAATTAAAGTTTTAATTGAAGGAAAGTCAACAAAACCAGGTTATTTGACGGCGAGAACGCAAGGAAATATTATCGTGGATTTAGCCGGAAATGAAAACTTAATTGGAAAATTTGCTATGGTTGATATTGTTGATACACAAAATTGGTTTTTAAAAGGTAAATTGATTTCAGTTTTGTAAAAAAGGAGGACTATTATTGTGGATATTATTGAATTGGCACGCGAATTAGGCGCCAAAATTCAGGAAGATGAGAGATATTTAAATCTTAAAATTGCATCTCAGGTTAATGATAGCGACGAAAATTTGCAAACTTTAATAAACGAGTTTAATTTAAAACGTATAAATGTTAGCAATGAACTTTCTAAATCTACGCATGACGATGAAAAAATAAGGCTATTAAATGAAGATTTGCAAAAATGTTACAATGAAATTATGAAAAATGAAAATATGACTAACTATAACCGTGCAAAAATGGAATTTGATGAGCTTATAAAACGTATTAATGCGATTATTATAGGCTGCGCAAATGGGGAGGATCCTCGCACTGTTGACATTTCAAAATCTAATTGTACAGGAGAATGTGCTGGTTGTGCAGGCTGTCAATAAAATTTTTTTGTGATTTTTTAATTAAAAAAGGAGGACGTAAAAATGGCTGAATTATCACCTATGATGCGACAATATTTTGAATTGAAAGAACGATGCAAAGACTCTATTTTGTTTTTTAGATTGGGCGATTTTTATGAAATGTTTTTCGATGACGCTATTTTAGCTTCAAAAGAATTAGAGTTAACTCTTACTGGGCGAGATTGTGGTTTAGAAGAACGTGCACCAATGTGTGGAGTGCCTTATCATAGTTGCGAAGGTTACATTGCTCGTCTTGTTGATAAGGGCTACAAAATAGCTATTTGTGACCAATTGAGTGATCCTTCTGCAAAAGGGCTTGTTAAACGAGATATTACAAGAATTATTACTCCTGGAACTGTTATCGAGGAGACCATGTTGGATGAGTCTAAAAATAATTATATTTGCTCTTTACATATTTCTGAGTATAGTTTTGGAATTTGTTTTTGTGACGTTTCTACTGGAGATTTGTCGGCAACTTCACTTTTGGGCTCGGATGTTGATAAAAAAGTTATTAATGAACTGTCAAAATTTAGCCCTAGAGAAATTATTGTAAGTGGAGATATAGAAAAATTTAAAAATTTTCAGCAATTTGTCAGTGATAAGCTTAAATGCACGGTGGAAGTTAAAAGTTCTAAGGATAATTTTGAGATTTATAAAGAAGTGGTTTATCACCAATTTAAAAATAAAACTCTAGATGAGCTTTCTTTGACGGACAATAATGAAGTTGTAATTTCTTTGGCCATTTTATTTGAATATTTAAAAGAAACTCAAAAAATTGGTTTAGAACGCATAAATACTTTGAATGTTTATTCAGAAAATCAATTTATGCGTCTTGATCTTGCAACCAGAAGAAATTTAGAATTGACCGAAACAATGCGTAATAAAGAAAAAAAAGGTTCACTTTTGTGGGTGCTTGATAAAACAAAAACTGCGATGGGAAAACGCCTTATAAAAACTTATATAGAGCAGCCGTTGCTTAACACTTCTGCTATTTTAAAGAGACAAGCAGCTGTTGAAGAAATTTATTCGGATATTGTGTTGATGGACACTTTGAAGGGCCAATTAAATGGGGTTTATGATTTGGAAAGACTGATGACCCGAATCGTTTATGGATCAGCAAATGCCAGAGAGTTGCGCTCTTTATGCTTTACTATTTCTAAATTACCAGAGATTAAAGATGTTTTATCTTGTGCAAAATCGAAACTTCTTGTTGAAATAAATAATAATATAGATAGTTTAATAGATATTGAAACTTTGATTGATGCCGCTATTGTAGAAGAGCCTCCGATTTCTGTAAAAGAAGGTTCGATTATAAAACATGGGTATGACTCAGAGATTGACCTTTTACGTGGAGATATGTCAAGTGGTAGAGACATAATGGCAGAAATGGAGCGGAAGGAAAAAGAAAAGACAGGAATTCCAAAACTTAAAATTGGGTACAATCGCGTATTTGGCTATTTTATTGAAGTCTCCAATTCATTTAAAAATAAAGTTCCGGCTGATTATATTAGAAAACAAACACTTTCTAACTGCGAAAGATATATTACAATGGAACTTAAAGAAATTGAAGGTAGAGTTCTTGGTGCAAAAGATAGAGCTGTTCAGTTGGAGTATGAACTGTTTTGTGAAATTAGAAAAAAAGTTGCAGACAATTTAAATAGAATTCAAAAAACTGCCAAAGCCATTGCAAAATTGGATGTTTTGTTGTCTTTTGCGATAACTTCTTATGAAAACAGGTATATTAAACCAATAGTAAACAACACGGATAAAATAGTTTTGAAAGATTCTCGGCATCCAGTTGTAGAGGCGTTAACGCAAGAATCTTTGTTTGTGCCTAACGATGTTGTTTTAGATACAAACGAAAATATGATTTCGGTGATTACTGGCCCCAACATGGCAGGTAAATCTACATATATGCGTCAGGTTGCAATTATTGTTTTAATGACACAAATTGGATGTTTTGTACCGGCTTCGTATGCGGAAGTTGGGGTAGTTGAAAGTATTTTTACACGTGTTGGAGCTTCAGATGACCTTGCTAGCGGGCAGTCTACTTTTATGGTGGAAATGATGGAAGTTGCTCAAATTATGAACTCTGCAACTTCGAATAGTTTAATTATTTTGGATGAAATTGGCCGAGGCACTTCTACTTTTGATGGTATGAGCATTGCCAGGGCGGTTATTGAATTTGTGGCGGACAAACAAAAACTTGGTGCAAAGACCTTATTTGCCACTCATTATCATGAATTAATTGAGCTTGAAAATTTATTGCCTGGAGTTAAGAATTATAATATTGCAGTAAAAAAACGTGGCGATGATATTACTTTTTTACGCAGAATTGTTCGTGGTGGAACTGATGATAGTTTTGGTATTGAAGTTGCGAAACTGGCTGGTGTGCCGGAGTGGATTATTGAGCGTGCAAATGTTATTTTAAAAGAAATTGAAAGTGAAAATTTAGCGTCTATAACGGAATCTACAGCAATAGATATGGAACCAAAAACCTTTGTGCAAAAAGAAATTTTTGATGAATCTCAGAAAGAAGTTATAGACAAATTGAAAAAAATAGACGTAAACACTCTTACTCCAATTGAGGCAATGGGGACGCTTTTTGAAATGGTAAATTTGCTTAAAAAGTAGCGACAGAGGTGATTATTATGGCAAAAATAAATATTCTTGATAAGCATATTGCAGAATTAATTGCGGCGGGTGAAGTCGTTGAACGTCCAAGTTCTGTTATAAAAGAGCTTGTTGAAAATTCGATCGATGCGGGTGCAACGGAAATAACTGTAGAGGTAAAAAATGGCGGAGTTGCTTATATGCGCATTACTGACAATGGTTGCGGAATTGAGCAAGACGATGTCAAAAATGCTTTTTTGCGCAATGCAACGAGCAAGATTAAATTTGAAGATGACCTTAATAATATTTCTACTTTGGGTTTTCGAGGAGAGGCTCTTTTTTCAGTTTGTGCGGTTTCAAAAGTTGAACTTATGACGCGGACGAATGGTCAAGAAGTTGGAACTCATTATAAAATTGAGGGCGGAAAAGAAACTTTATTTGAAGACTGCGGTTGCTCACAGGGGACTACTATAATTGTTCGAGACTTGTTTTATAATACTCCAGCAAGAATGAAGTTTTTGAAAAAAGACAGTTCAGAAGGTAGTTCTATAGCAAAAGTTTTAGATAGAATTGCTTTATCACATCCGGAAATTGCATTTAAATTTATACGAGAAAATAAATTGGAATTAAACACTCCAGGAAATGGAGAAGTTGGTTCGGCAATTTATGCAGTATATGGTAAAGAATTTTTTTCATCGTTGATGGAACTTGATTACAAATTAAATGGCATAAAACTAGGTGGTTTTATTAGCAAGCCAACTTCACCGCGTTCTTCACGAAATATGCAACATTTTTTTATAAACGGTCGATATGTTAAAAGCCGGACAGCTATGGTTGCACTAGAAGAGGCATTTAAAGGTTCGATTATGGTTCAAAAATTTCCAGCTTGTGTTATGTATATAAGTTTGCCTTTTGACACAATTGATGTTAACGTGCATCCATCGAAAGTTGAAGTGCGATTTATTGATGAAAGACCAATTTTTGATGCGATATATCATGGCGTAAAAACGGCTTTAGTTAAAGGTGAAAAGCCAGTTTTGCAAAATGAAAATAAGATGGTTTCAGATGTTTCAAACTTTACACCAAAGAATAGCACTGTGAAAGCTACGGATTTTAATGTGTTGAAAAAAGATAATAAAATTAAAAATTTTGAATGTAAGATTGATTTACCTAAAATTGAAAAAAATTTGTCTGAGCAAGTTGATGCCATAAAAAAAATTACTGATAAGACAAAAGATGAAGAGCCAGAAGTCTTTTTGCCTAAAAAATTTGAAAATGGGTATACTAAAAAATTAAATTTTGAAAAAAAGCTAGTTAGTAGTGACGGAAAGCCTTTAATTTTTGAACATATAAATAATGAAGTTAAAGCGCTGACGAAAAATGATAATTTATTTGAAAAAAACACAGCTGGAATTGAAGATGATTCAGAAAAAGTTGAGCAAATTTTATTAATTTCAGAAGATTTTGACTTTAAAATTAAAGGCGAAGTTTTTAATACCTATATCATTGTTGAAAAAAATAGCGATGAATTGGTTATTATTGATAAACACGCAGCGCACGAAAGAATGATATATGAAGAACTTAAATCAACGCAAACAACGCCTTTGTCGCAAATGTTTTTGGAGCCGGTTGTGGTTTCTTTGAGCAAGGACGAACATATGGCAATTGTTGAAAATATGGATTTATTTGCCAACTCTGGGTTCGAAATTGATGATTTTGGCAATGGTGCAGTTGTTGTACGTGCAGCACCTTCATATCTTGACAATGTCTGCATTTGCGATATCGTTACTCAGATGTCAAATTATATTTTGGAACATAGAAAAAAAGTTCAAAGCGATTACGTTGAATGGCTTTATGAAAATATTGCTTGCAGAGCTGCAATTAAAGCTGGGAAAGAGTCAAAATTTGAAGAGATGCAGGCACTCGTAAAAAAAATAATTAAAGAAGACCCTAGATTTTGCCCTCATGGTAGGCCTGTGGCTATAACTGTAAAAAAACACGATATCGAAAAACGATTTGGCCGGGTGTGATGATTTGGATAAAAGTGTTATGGAAAAAATAGATGTTGTCGCGGTGGTTGGACCAACAGCTTGTGGAAAAACTAAACTGTCAATAGAACTTGCCAAACAGCTAAATGGAGAAATTATTTCTGCCGATTCTATTCAAACTTATAAAGAGATGAATATTGGCACAGCTAAGCCTACAAAAGCTGAAATGTCTGGTGTTCCGCATTATTTAATTGATTTTTTGGATATAAATGATGAATTTAGTGTGGCGGAGTATGTAAAGCTAGCTAAGAAATGTATTTTTGAAGTGAATGCTCGGGGGAAATTACCTTTTATTGTAGGTGGAACAGGATTATATGTAAATTCCTTACTGAGTAATATCAGTTTCACTGAGCAAAAATTTGACCCAACATTACGAGAAGATTTGTTTTTAAGATTAAAAAATGAAGGTGTGGAGTCTTTAATTGATGAACTTTCTGAGTTTGACAAAGAGTCAGCTCAAAAAATTCATCCACACAACGTTATTAGAATTATCCGTGCAATTGAATTTTATAGAATGACTGGAACTACTATAACTCAGCATATTAAAGACTCTAAAAAAATAGTTTCGCCGTATAACCCAATAATGTTCGGATTAACTTACCGAAACAGAGAAATTTTGTATGACAAAATAAATAAAAGAGTTGACAAAATGATGGATTTAGGGTTGGCTGATGAGGCAAAAAAAATTTTGTCTTCTAAATGTAGCAAGACTGCGATGAATGCCATTTGTTACAAAGAATTTATACCTTATTTTAGAAATCAGTGTTCTTTAAATGAAGTAGTTGAAAATTTAAAAAGGCAGACTCGTAGATATGCAAAAAGGCAGTTAACTTGGTTCAAAAAAGATGCTAGAATAAATTGGATTTTTGTGGATGATTATATTAACTTTAAAGAAATTTTAAATTTTTGCACAAAAACTATAGAAAAGCAAAAAAATATGTGATATAATATCATAAAATAATGTTATTTTGGAAAATTAATTCAAAAGGATGCCGAGAATGACGGGAAAAGTTGTAAAAAAATTTGTAAAATTGTTTTTCTTAGGAACAATTTTTGTCTATGTTATGTACCATTTATGCGTGGCTATATTTCCGAGCATGAAAACTGAAACGGCACGCATTATTCAAGTTTTTGATTCCATAGATGCGCAGGCTTATATTATTAGGGATGAAAAGCTCATTGATGAGGATTTGTCTGGTTTTGTTAATTTTACTTTAACTGATGCAGATAAAATTGAAAAAAATGGCGTTATTGCAATGGTTTATTCATCGGAAAGCCAAGGAATTTTAAGCAAAAAAGCTGAAACAATTAAAAATGAAATTAATCGGCTTGAAAATCTTAAAAATTTTGGCTTTGCACTGTCCTCTAGTCCGAATTCTATTGACCAACAAGCTTATTTGGAACTTAATGACTTTATTAAAAACGTGTGTAATCATGAATTTAATAAATTAGCTAAAAAAAGAGATGATATCCTTTATCTGCTGAATGAAAGACAAATTGTTGCGGGCCAAAATTTGAATTTATCAGAAAAAATTAATCAACTTAATGATGAATTAAAGCAGATAAATTCAGAAATGAACGGTAGTGTAAAAAAAATTTTGGCTCAGGAGTCAGGTTTTTTTGTCGGAAATACGGATGGGCATGAACATGATTTTGATTATAACGATGTACTTAATATAACAAGTGAACGACTAGAATCACTTTTAAAAAATAATTTGTTGTGTAGAAATAATAAAAATTCGGCTAAATTGGTTACTAATTCTAAATGGTTTGTGGCTTGCAATTTGAAAAAAAGTGATGCATTGCAACTTAGTGTTGACCAATATTTAGAATTGTTTATGCCACTTGCTAGCGCAAAAAGGTTAAAAGCTAAAGTTGTCGCTATTAACCAGTCTGACAAAAATTCTCCTGCAGCAGTTGTTTTTCAGTGTGATGACGTTGACAAAAATATTTTAGCAATTCGTAATGAACCTGTTAAAATCAATATTGCGGAGTATAAAGGAATCTCGGTAAATAAAAGTGCTATCCATGAAAAAAAATTAAGCAGAACCGTTGTTGAAGATACGACTGGGAAAGAAAAATTTGAGGAAAAAGTCGTAAAAGGTGTTTATGTTAAGCATGGCAAGCAGCTTGCTTTTAAAGAAATAGATATTATTTTTTCTGCCGATGATTACGTTATTTGCAACATTAATGCAGATAAATCCAAGCTGTTTTCTGAGAATACTATTAAAGAATATGATGAAATTGTTGTAAAAGGGAAGGATCTTTATGATGGCAAGTTTGTTTAGTTTATTGTTATAATTCTGTGAAAGTGAACAAAAATTTTTGAAATATTTTTATAAAATGCAAGGTTTATTTATTGACATTGAAAGAAAAATTGGTCATAATATTATTATATAATTCTTATCTTTGAAATTGTCTTTAATTTACATAAATATTTGGTTTTATTGTAATTAAACTTTTTTTGCGGATAGGTCTGCTCTTTTATGAGCTAGAATTTAATTATAAAATTTTTAGGAGGCTGAAATTATGTCAGGACTAGTACAAAAATTTAAGGAAATGTTAACCCCACCAGAGGACGAGTTCGATTATGAATATGAAGAGGACAATTTTGAGGATTTAAGTAAAAAAAATGAACAAAAATCTTCTCAGACTCGTGCAAGTGCACAAAATAATAAAGTGGTAAATATTCATGCAACTGCACAACTTCAAGTGGTTCTGTTTAAGCCAGAACGATTTGGAGAAGATACTCGTGCAATTGCCGACGAACTTATTAAAATGCATACAGTTGTTTTGAATCTTGAAAATACAAATAAAGATGTTTCTCGCCGGATTATTGACTTTTTGAGTGGTGTAGCTTATGCTAACAGTGGCCAAATAAAAAAAGTCGCTACGAGCACTTTTATTATTACCCCATATAATGTTGGTTTGACAGGTGACGATCTTTTGGATGAGCTCGAAAACAGCGGTGTTTATTTTTAGTAATAGAGTTTTGGCGGTTTTGGAGGAGTAGTTATGTTGACTGTTAATGACATTAGAGATGTTAAGTTTAGAAAAACAAATATTGGCGGCTATAAAGCTGAGGACGTTGATAATTTTTTGGATGAAGTTCAGGATTCTTATGAAAAACTTCAGAGAGAGAACTTAAATTTAACTCAAAAAATTAAAATTTTAGCAGACAGAGTAAGTCAATATCGCAAAGACGAGGACAGCGTTAGAGATGCTTTAGTTGGAGCACAAAAATTAGCTAATTCAGAATTGGCAAAAGCTAAAGCGGAAGCAGCGAATATAATTGAAAAAGCTCAAAAAGAAGCCGATTCTATTTTGAAAAACGCAAATAGTGATATTAAAAATCAAAAAGAAACATTAGTTAACTTGAAAAAAGCTGTCAGAGATTTTCGCTCAGATATTTTGTCACGATATAAAGAACATTTAAAATTGGTTAATTCTTTTAATGCAGAAGACCGTTTACCAATTAATTTTAATGATAAAAATAATGAAAAGTTGAAAGAATTTGAACCTGACAAATCAGAAAACATTAGAGCTTTTGAATCGACGGAAGGTAATTCTAATTTGGAAAATGAAGATGAATTAAATAACAATTATTCGGGTAAATTTTCTGATTTGAGGTTTGGCGAAGACTATGATGTTCGCGAAGATACAAAATAAAGCTTAGTGGGACGTTTGGGTTATGCAGTTCTTAAAAATTTTAGAAGGAGAGTTGTTATAAATGCCTAAAGATTACAATGATACACTTAATCTTCCAAAGACGGACTTCCCTATGCGTGCAGGATTAGCTAAGACGGAACCAACTTTTTTGCATGACTGGGAAGAAAATAGTTTATACGATAAATTAATGAAGAAAAATGATGGAAAACCCTCTTACATCGTTCATGATGGGCCGCCTTATGCTAATGGTAGCATACATATGGGTCATGCACTTAACCATATTTTAAAGGATTTTATTGTTAAGTATAAAAATATGTCTGGGTTTAAAGCTCCTTTTGTCCCTGGCTGGGACACTCATGGACTGCCTACTGAACTTAAAGCTCGAAAAAAAGCTGGCGTGGATAGTTCTTCCAATATTTCTGATATGGAACTTAGATCTTTGTGCAAAGAGTTCGTTATGGATTATATAAATGACCAAAGAAATCAGTTTAAGCGGCTTGGAATTTTAGCAGACTGGGAACATCCATATATAACTTTGCAAAAAGAGTATGAGGCAAAGCAAATTGAAGTATTTGCTAAGATGGCTTGTGATGGCCATATATATCGAGGCTTGAAACCGGTTTATTGGTGCCCTGACTGCAAAACGGCCTTGGCTGAAGCAGAAATTGAATACTCAAATGATGTTTGTTATTCTATTTATGTAAAGTTTAGATTAAAAAATGATAACGGAAAGTTATCTCAATTAGGCATTGATTTAAATAAAATTTATTTTGTTATATGGACAACTACTGCGTGGACATTGCCTGGGAATGTGGCCGTTTGTGTTGGGCCGGAATTTGTTTATAACGTAGTAAAATTTGATGATGAATATTATATTATGGCTGCTGAACTTTGTTCTTCTGCAATGAGCAAAGCAGGAAAAGAAAATTATGAAGTAGTTGCATCGTTAAAAGGTAAAGAACTTGAATTTATGACAGCAGAACATCCTTTTTTGGATAGAGAATCGTTGGTTATTGTTGGAGATCACGTAACTTTGGAATCAGGAACAGGATGCGTACATACTGCTCCTGGACATGGTGTAGAAGACTTTGACGTTTGTCAAAATTATGAACAAGTCGATGTTGTTGTGCCGGTTAATGATGAAGGAATTTTGACTGAAGGTGCTGGACAGTTTGAGGGTTTAAGTACTCAAAAAGCTGGAAAACCTATTGCACAGCATCTTGAAAGCATTGGTGCTCTTTTTGCTACAGAGAAAATTGAGCATCAATATCCACACTGTTGGAGATGTAAAAATCCTGTTATTTTTAGGGCGACAGAACAATGGTTTTGTTCAATTGATGACTTTAAAGAAAAAGCGCTGAAAGAAATACAAAAGGTTAGGTGGATACCGACTTGGGGGCAAGACAGAATTTCTTCTATGGTACGTGACCGTAAAGATTGGTGTATTTCTAGACAACGCAAATGGGGGATTCCTTTACCAATTTTCTTTTGCAAAGAATGTGGCGAACCATTGATTGATAAAGATGACATGCTAGATGTTGCAGATATGTTTAGAAAAGAAGGTTCTGATTCTTGGTTCATTAAACCTGTTGATGAAATTTTGCCTGAAGGCATAAAGTGTTCCAAATGTGGTAGTTCAAGTTTTAGAAAAGAAACAGATATTATGGATGTATGGTTTGATTCGGGTGTTTCTCATGCGGCAGTATGTGGACAAAGAAGGGATTTATCTTGTCCGGCGGATTTATATTTTGAAGGCGCTGACCAATATCGTGGATGGTTTCAGTCTTCACTTTTAACTTCTGTTGCGACCACTGGAAAAGCACCGTATAAAACAGTAGTTTCACATGGTTGGGTTGTTGATGGTGAAGGTAAAAAACAATCTAAGTCTTTGGGAAATGGTATGGATCCACAAGAAATTGTAAATCAATATGGTGCAGATATTTTAAGATTATGGGTTGCTTCGTCAGACTATCACGTGGATGTTAGACTTTCTCAGGAAATTTTGAAACAGTTGTCAGAAGCTTATCGAAAAATAAGAAATACGGCACGATACATTTTGGGAAACCTTTATGATTTTAATCCAAATGAAAATATGATGCCTTTAGATAAGGTTTTGCCAGTTGATAAGTGGGCACTCGATAAATTAAATAAGCTCATTGACAAAGTTAAAGAATCATATGAAAATTTTGAATTTCATCAGGTTTATCATAATATTCGCAAGTTTTGTGTAGTGGACATGTCCAATTTTTATTTGGATATTCTGAAAGACAGGCTTTATGTTGAGTCTGCAAACAGTTCGTCTAGAAGAGCAGCTCAAACCACGATATATCTTATTTTGAACGCTATGACAAGATTATTGGCGCCTATTTTGGCATTTACAGCTGAAGAAATTTGGCGCTATATACCTCATAATTGCAGTGAAGAAGTTGGTTCAGTATTATTTAATTCTATGCCGGAAAAATTGGCGCTTAATGTTACTAATGACTTTATTGATTCTTGGGACAAAATTGGAGAAATAAGAATTGATGTTCAAAAGGCATTGGAGTTGGCGCGAAAAGATAAAGTTATTGGTTCATCGCTTGAAGCTAAAGTAACTTTGCATTGTACTGATGAATTATATGATTTTGTGCTTTCGGTAAAAGATGATTTAAAAGATGTTTTTATAGTTTCGCAAGTTGATTTAGAAAAAAATAATTCGGGAAATTACGTTGCAGAGAATGTTAAGGGGCTGTCTGTTACGATTTCTCGTGCAAATGGCAAAAAATGTGAACGCTGTTGGAGCTTTAGTGATACTGTTGGAAAAAATAGTAATAACGAGAACATTTGCAGTCGGTGCGCAGATATATTGAATAAATAACTTCAGATTGCGGTGTATCTTATGTGGTACGCCGCTGATTTTTTATCTGAGAAAGTGGTGAATGTTATGTTTATATCTTTTTTTATAATAATTCTTGTTGCGACGGACCAGATTTTGAAATATGCTGTTACTACAAATTTGAGGTACGCTGAAGATGTTACAATTATTCCAAATTTACTTGATATTACTTACGTCGAAAATAGGGGCGCGGCTTTTGGAATTTTTCAAAACCAACGATGGTTTTTTATTATTTTTGCGGCTTTAATGATTGCTTTTTTTATTTATTTGATAAAGTATAAAAATTTAAATGACAAAATGTTTCTTACTGCGGCGGCGTTGATAATTTCCGGCGGACTTGGAAATCTTATAGACAGACTTTTTTTAGGGTATGTTGTGGATTATATAAAACTTTCATTTTTTTCGCCGATTTGTAATTTTGCCGATTATTGCATAACATTCGGGACGATTATTTTAATTATATATGTGGTGTTTTTTTATAAAGATATAAAAAATTAGGAGATAAATTTTGTGAGTGAGATTGTCGAATTTTTAATTGATGAAGTTTATTCAGGTGAGCGATTAGATAAAGTTATAAGCGCTAAAGTGGAGACTTTTACGCGTTCATATGCGCAAAAATTGATAGAAAATAAATGTGTGGCAGTTGATGAAAAAATTGTTGATGATAAAAATTTTAAAGTGAAAGAGCGTCAAATGATAAAAATTAACGTACCGGAGCCGGAATTGCTTGACTTGAAGCCGGAAAATATACCGATTGAAATTGTTTATGAAGATGATGATTTGTTGATTGTTAATAAGCCGAAAGGTATGGTCGTTCATCCGGCGCCGGGAAATTATAGCGGAACTTTAGTTAATGCGCTTATGTTTCACTGCGGGGAGAGCCTGTCCAGTATAAATGGCACGATTCGACCGGGAATTGTTCACCGAATTGACAAAGATACAAGTGGACTTTTAATTGTTGCAAAAAACGATTTTTCTCATAAAAATTTAGCAAAGCAAATAAAAGAACATTCTTTTTCTAGAGAATACGAAGCGGTAGTTTATGGAATTTTAAAAAACGATGTGGGCACAATTGATGAGCCGATTGGTAGACACAAAATTGATCGCAAAAGAATGACCGTTACAAATGAAAATTCAAGAAATGCCATAACACATTATACTGTATTGGAAAGATATAAAAATTTTACACATGTCAGGCTAAAACTTGAAACAGGCAGAACACACCAAATACGAGTGCATATGTCGTACATTGGTCATCCTGTAGCAGGGGATTCGGTTTATGGGCCTAAACGGATTATAAAAAGTTTAAGTGGACAATGCCTTCATGCTAAACATATTGGCTTTATTCATCCCAAAACTTTAAAATACATAGAATTTGAAAGTGATTTACCGGACTATTTTAAGAGATTTTTGAAAACACTTAATATATAGGAGGGAATTAGTTTTGGAAAAGAAAAGAAATTTGAACAATATGGCGTCGATTATTAGCATAGAACCAGATTTAGTTAAAATGAGAATATCAAAATTAAAAAATAACAAATTGTTGGACGTAGAACGTTTAGAACAACAAACAAAATTAGGACATGAAATATTTAATAATGGAAAAATAAGCTTTGAAACTTTGCAAGAAATATCTAATATATTAAAAGGGTATATGAATATTTTGAATGAATATCATATTAAAAGTTACCAGGTTATTGCTTCTACACTACTTAATGATACAGAGAATTGTGCGTATATTGTTGACCAGCTTAAAATACAAAATGATGTGAATATTAAAATTTTAGAGGATAGACAAGAAAAAAGCCTTATTTATTTTGAAATATTAAGTGCTTTAAAAAATTCAAGACATGAAAATTTAAATAAAACTTTAGTTTCTTATATTGGTGCAGGAAATATTGGTTTTTCTATTTACGATAGAGAAAAAATATTGTTTTCTCAAAATATTAATATGGGTTCATCTAAACTGTATGAGCTATTGGAACCGATTCAGGAACAGACTACAGATTTTGGATTTGTTGTTGAGGAGTATTTAGACAGGATAATTGGAAGAATAAGATTTCCTATAAATAATTCGGAAATAGAAAATTTAGTCATTTCTGGTAATGAGATAAAACTTATTGCTCAGTTGTGTGAAGCTAGTTCAGAGGATGACGTTTATAATATTTCACCGCAAAAACTGCAAAAACTTTACAATGAAATCAAAGATGCGCCGGTACAGGCAATTAGTGATAAATATGATATTAGCCTTAAAAATGCGCAGCTTTTATTTACTGCATTGGCAATATATTCTAAAATTTTGAAAATGACAAGCGCAAAGAGAATTTTATCGCCTAAAGTTGAATTATGGGATGCAATTGCAAAGCAAGTTTTATCTTCTGAAATAGAAAAACAATTTGAAGAACACGTTAGGCAGAGTGCGATTTATTGTGCAAAAATTTTATCTTATCATTTTTATTTTAGCCAAGCACATCTCGATAACACTTATAACTCTGCAACTCTTATTTTTGACAAATTGAAAAAATTGCATGGACTCAACAAGAGAAAAAAGTTGCTCTTGGATTTGGCGGTGATTTTGCATGAAGCCGGCTATTATGTAAATTCAAAAGATCCAAGAATAAGTACATTTGATATAATTAAAAATTTGGACCTTTATGGAATGACGGAAAAAGAAGTGATTTTAATCGCTAATATTGTAAGGTACAATGAGTTTACAATGCCAACGCACGAAGACGTTGAGTATGCAAAACTGTCGGAGTCAGACAGGCTTTTGGTGTCAAAATTGGTGGCAATATTTAGATTATGTAACGCTCTTGATAAGTCTAAAAAACAAAAATTGAAAAATATGAAGATAAAATTATCCGACGAAAATCTTATAATAACTGCAGAAAGTGATGAAAATGTTTGTTTGGAAAAATGGGCAGTTGATAAATGCAGTGCCTTTTTTGAAGAAGTTTTTGGCCTAAAAGTCAAATTGGTTGTAAGAAGCAGATTATTATAATTTTATTTTTGGGAGGATATTATGGAAAATCAAAAACACATTCCCTACAATAATAGGGAATTAAGTTGGTTAGATTTTAATTATAGAGTTCTTGACGAGGCATTTAGAAAGGACAATCCTATTCTTGAAAGAGTAAAATTTTTGGCTATTTCTGCATCAAATTTGGACGAATTTTTTATGGTTAGAGTCGCTGGAATTATGGAACAGGTAAATTCAAATTATAAAAAGAAGGACCCATCAGGGCTTTCGCCTAAACAGCAGCTTGCCCAAATAAATGAAAAAACTCGCGATTTTTTTAACAAACAGTATCAATGCTTAAAAAAATCGATAAAACCAACTTTGAATCAAAAAAATATTGCTTTTTTAGAAATAAAAGATTTAAATTCTGAACAGAAAAGATATGTGGACACCTATTTTAACAAGATAATTTTTCCGGTATTAACGCCTCTTGCTGTTGACAAAAGTCGACCATTTCCGCTACTAGCAAACAAAAGTCTAAACTTAGCTGTTAGGCTTTCTAAAGATGGAGAAACAAATTTTGCGTTAGTTCAAGTACCTTCCATTTTACCAAGGTTTTTAGAATTACCTTCAGCCGATGATAAAAAATATTTTATTTTGATTGAGAATATCATAATAGAAAAATTACCTCAACTTTTTGAGCTTCATAGAATAAAAGCTTGTTGCCAATTTAGAATCACAAGAAATTCAGACCTTGACATTGATGAGGAGGCTGCAGATTTATTGGTTGAAATACAACGCTCAATAAAGAAAAGAAAACGTGGGGAACCTGTTAGGCTGGAGCTATTAAAAAGTTGTGACCAAAAGACAAGAGATTTTTTGGTGAAAATGTTATCAATTAAAGAAGAAGATATTTATGAGCTATCGGGCCCACTTGACCTTACATTTTTAATGAAATTTTCTCAAATAAAAGGTTTTGATAAATTTCGATTTGACCCTATTGTGCCAGTTGACCCGCCAGCAGATTTTTGGGGAGAAAAATCGGTTTTTGAGGCAATAAAACAGCGTGACAGGTTGGTTCATCACCCTTACGAAAGCTTTAATGCTGTTGTAAATTTTATAAATCAAGCAGCAGCTGACAAAAATGTTTTGGCTATAAAGCAGACTTTGTATCGAGTGAGTGGAAAGTCTCCTATAATTGACGCGTTGATAAAAGCGGCAGAAAATGGAAAGCAAGTCACGGTGTTGGTTGAGTTAAAAGCAAGGTTTGATGAGGAGAACAATGTAATTTGGGCAAAAAAACTGGAGCAAGCCGGGTGCCATGTGATTTATGGTGTTTACGGATTAAAAACTCACTGTAAAATACTGTTAGTGGTGCGTCAAGAGGATGAGGGTATAAAACGATATATTCATATGGCGACTGGCAATTATAATGACTCTACAGCTAAAGTTTATACAGACATTGGTTTTTTTACTTGCAGAGAAAGTTTTGGTGCGGATGCTTCATCATTGTTTAACACTTTGACGGGTTATTCTCGTCCGCCAGAATATAGCAAACTAATTGTAGCCCCTATTAAGATGAGAAGTTTTTTTGAAAAAATGATAGAAAATGAAATTCAAAATGCTGAGAAAGGCTTGCCGTCTGGAATAACTATAAAAATAAATTCTCTTGTTGATGAAGAGATGATAAGATTGCTTTATAGAGCTTCTAATGCTGGGGTTAAGGTTGATTTGATTGTAAGGGGAATTTGTTGTTTGATTCCTGGAATTGCCGGTTTTAGTGAGAACATTACGGTTAGAAGCATAGTTGGGCAGTTTTTGGAACATAGCAGAATTTATAAATTTTGTTGTTCAGAAAACCCTCAAATATTCATAGGCAGTGCAGATTTGATGCCAAGAAATTTAGACAAGCGTGTGGAATTAATATTTCCGATAGAGGACGACGGACTGAAGTTGAGAATTGATAATATTTTGAATATAATGTTAAGCGATACTACAAATGCTAAGGTTCAAAATTCTGATGCGAAATATTCAAAAATTGATATGAGAGGTAAAGAAAGAATAAGCAGTCAAAAATATTTTGTGAAAGAAGCAAAACAAAGAGTACTTGACTTAGAGAAAAATCTTGAGTAATATTTTAGTATTTTAACGAGGAAAGTGAGATTTTTGATGAAGAAAATAGAAAGTTTTAAAGTTGACCATACAAAAATTTCAAAAGGATTGTATATTTCGAGAATTGACGGTGATATTGTGACTTATGATATACGTATGGTTAAACCAAACACGCCGCCATTTCTCGAAAATGCTGGTTTGCATAGTTTTGAACATCTTTTAGCAACTTTTATGAGAAATAGTGATTACAGTAAAAATATAGTTTATGTTGGGCCAATGGGCTGCAGAACGGGTTTTTATTTATTGATTAGGGGGCTACCTTATGATGTGACGCTGAGCCTTATAAAAAGTGCCATGGAACATATTGCAAAATTCGAGGGGGAACTGCCTGGTAACACTGAAGTTGAGTGTGGAAACTATTTGGAGCACGATGTGAATAAAGCTAAAGAGTATGCCAAGGATATGTATCAGATTTTAAAAAATTGGCAAGTTGAGGATTTAACTTATAAAAAATAGGCTAGAAAAGAAAAATCCCTTCGATATTTTTTTGAAGGGATTTTTTTTATTATATAAAAGAAGGAAATTTAGCCGTGTAATCTGGTATTTCCTGATTAGACTGAATTATGTGTGTATAATTTATGATTTCTTGTTGCTCGTCTGGCGATAATGAACCAAAATACCCGATAGCGTCACTTGTTTGAGACAGTGCGACCGCCAAACTCATTGGGATATTTGGGATGTTATTATTGTTATTAACCGTAAAAATCACCTCCATTATGGATTAGTTTTTACGGTTAATTTTTTGTTATTCGTTTTTAAAGTTTTTTCTGGCACCTAATATATGAATATACCTTAATTTGTCAAAATTATAATTATTTAATGGTCTCATATATGAATCGACACTGTGAGCGCTTACAAATATATTTTGCTTTTCAATTTTATTTATAAATACATTATGATAAAATTGCCCGTTGATGTTACCAAGTTGAATAATGTCTGCAGGTTCTACATGATTTATATCTGTTTCTATTGCAAATGGACCTGTGCTTTTATTATTTACTAAAAAATTAAATAAAAATTCAACTCCACTCCATGATGGAGATCTATCGTAACTACTTTTATAATACCAACCATATATTGGAGTGTAATTCATTACTTGGCAGCCGGCGTAAACACATTGTGACACATAACTTGTACAATCGCCGCCGATATTTTCAAAATTTAAATATTTAGGATTCCTTTTAAAAGCCCATTCTTTTGCATATTCCAAAGCTTTTTTTCTGTCGTACTTTATTTCTTTTAACATATTAACCAACGCCTTTACGTCTTTTTATATTATATGAAAAATTCGTAAAGGTGTTTAAAATAAAAAAATGTAAAATATACTTTACATAGATAATTTTTTGTGGTACAATAAATGTAAAGCCGACTTTACAAATTTATTTCGGTAGGTGAAATTTTGAAAAATAATATTGAATCAATTAGAAAATTCAAAAAAATTAGTCAGCAAGAACTCGCAGATGCACTAGAAGTTACTCGGCAGACAATAAGTTCACTTGAAAATGGCCGATATAATCCGTCGATTTTGCTGGCGTTTAAAATTGCAAAATTTTTTAATATGAGTATCGAAGAAATTTTTATTTATGAGGGAGATTGATTTTTTATGAAAAAAACTAAAACAGTTTTGGTTGCAAGGTCACTTATTTTATTAGCTGCAATGCTATTTTTATTTGCAATAATTACTCAAAATGCGGTTTCGAATATTTACATAACGGGCGTACTGTATTTATCAGCTATAATATCGTTCTCAGTCGGTGCAATATTAGCTTTCATCGCGGCGCTAAAAGACAAAGAACACATGAAATCAGTTGAATTGGCGAAAAAAGATGAACGACTACAAAATATAACTATGCGTTCAAAAGCAAAAGCCTTTGATGTGATTACATATTTATTATCGTTTGCTACAGCTGTTTTGTTCGTTAATAAAGTAGTGAGCACTGATGCATTAATTATTTTAGGTGTATTAAATTTATCTTTATTAATAATTCAAGCCTATTATTTTTGTAAATATTCAAAAGAAATGTAATAATTTCTTGACTTCTCGCTTTTAAATTGGTATACTTAAATGGTAATTGTCATAATTTTGATGTTACATCCTTACTCCAACTCGTTTGGGGTCTAATGTCCAAAAGGAGGTGCAAATATATGTCTAACGTTAAGAACGCTTATGAAACAGTTGTTGTTTTTTCTTTGAAAAACGGCGAAGAGGCTGTTTCTACGCTGATTCAAAAGTTTAAAGAACTTATAGAGAAAAATGCTGTTCTGGATGGCTTTGATGATTGGGGCAAAAGAAAACTCGCTTACATGATTAACAAAGAATCTGAAGGCTATTATGTTCTTTTTAACTTTACTAGTGAATCAGATTTTCCGGCTGAATTGGATCGTATTTATAAAATTACAGACGGAATTCTTCGCTCTTTAATAGTGAAAAAAGAAAATTAAGGAGAACATTTTATGCTCAATAGTGTGGTTTTAATGGGTAGATTGACTGCAGAGCCAGAACTTAGACACACTCCAAACGGTATTGCCGTGACGAGTTTTACTCTGGCAGTTAATCGTTCGTACGCTAAAGCGGGTTCTGAGCGTGCTACAGATTTTATTGATATTGTTGCTTGGAGAAATACTGCAGAGTTCGTTTCTAGGTATTTTACAAAAGGACAATTGGTAGCGGTTGAGGGTTCTATTCAAACGCGTACTTATCAAGATAAGGATGGCAATAACAGGAAAGCTTTTGAAATTGTTGCTAATAATGTTCATTTTGCTGAAGCTAAACGTGATTCAGCTTCTCGTGGAAGTTTTGATAATTCTTCTACGGAAAATTCGTATCAACAGCAAAGTGATGTTGCTCCTTCATTTGAAAATGGCAGTGCAGACGATTTTAGAGAGATTCCTGCTGATGATGATTTGCCATTTTAATTTAATTTTGAACTAATTTTAATTTATATATATGTGAAAAGGAGGGCTTTACAGTGGCTGAAAATAGACCAGAAAGAGAAAATCGTCGAATGGGCGCACGCAAAGGTAGAAAAAAAGTTTGCGTTTTTTGTGTGGATAAAGTAAACGATATCGATTATAAAGATATTTCAAAGTTGCGCCGATTTATTTCTGAACGTGCAAAAATTCTTCCGAGAAGAGTTACTGGCACATGTGCTTGCCATCAGCGTAATTTGACTCAAGCAATTAAACGTGCTCGTCATTTGGCTTTATTGCCATTTAGCAACGATTAATTCAATTTTTCAGTGCAACGGCTTGCTTATTGTAAAAAAGTTGTTGCACTGTTTATTTTTTATGAGGAGACAATTATTTATGTGGAATCCTTGGCATGGATGTCATAAAATAAGTCCGGGTTGTAAAAATTGCTATGTTTATAGGCAGGATTTTAATTTTAAAAAAGACAGTTCAGTTGTAACAAAGAATGCTGATTTTGATTTACCTTTGCGTAAGAAAAGAAATGGCGAATATAAAATCGAAAATGGAAAAGTTTTGTATACATGTTTTACATCAGATTTTTTCCTTGAAGATGCTGATGTTTGGCGATCTGATGCGTGGAAAATTATTAAAGAGCGAAAAGATTTAAACTTTTTTATTATAACGAAGAGAATAGACCGTTTTTTTGTAAATTTGCCGAACGATTGGGAAAAAGGCTATGACAATGTAATAATTTCTTGTACGGTCGAAAACCAAAATATGGCAGATTATCGATTACCCATATTTTTAAAATTGCCAATTAAACACAAATTAATAGCAGTGTCACCGTTGCTCGAGAAAGTAAATTTATTGCCATATCTTAGCAGTAAAATTGAGGAAGTTGTTGTTGGAGGAGAATCAGGAATAAATGCTCGTGTGTGTGACTATGATTGGGTTTTGAATATTAGAGATCAATGTGTGAAAGCTAAAATTCCTTTTTGGTTTCACCAAACCGGCATGTATTTGAAAAAAGATAATAAAGTTTATAAAATAGAAAGAAAATATCAACATAGTCAAGCAAAAAAGGCAAATATAGATTTTATGTTAGATAAGATAAATTATGGAGAGAAGTATGAGAATAAATTCTGAATTATATAAATTAAGTGCAGTTGAACTTGCTCCAAAACTTCTTGGCATGAAGCTTTGCAGGCAGGTTGGTGATAGAATTATTAAACTTAGAATAACTGAAACAGAAGCTTATTTTGGAGAAAATGATACAGCTTGCCATGCACATAAAGGAAAGACCGAACGTACGAAAGTTTTATATAAGCAGGGGGGAGTGGTGTATGTTTATTTATGTTACGGAATTCACAACTTATTGAACATTGTAACCGGTGAAAAAGGATTTCCTCAAGCTGTTTTGATTCGCGGAATAGAAGGTTTTGATGGCCCTGGAAAGTTAACTAAAGCACTTAAGATAGACAGAAATTTAAATGGAGAAGATTTGATAATGTCAAGTAAACTTTGGCTAGAAGATGATGGCTGCAAATTTAAATTTAAAGCTACCAAAAGAATTGGTATAGACTATGCTACTCAAGAATACAGAGATAAATTGTGGCGGTTCGTAAGAATATGAAAAATGAGGCTATACAAAAATTTATAACCTCATTTATTTTTTTTTCCTAGTAATATGTTAACTTTTTTGATTTCACCTTTTAAAATACATTCACGTATTTGCGAAGAACTTACGATAGTTCCGTTAATTTTGACAGGTTCGATTACAGAAGCTTCTATGCCATATTTTTTGCATATTTCTATAAGGTTATCAGCATTTGCAGATGCACTTTTCCCAAAATGAAAATTAAATCCACAGAAAACATATTTGGCTTGTAGTGTGTTTACCAATATTTTTTCAACAAATTCTATGGGAGGTAAATCTTTAATTTCAGAAAAGTTCACGCAATACAAAAGTTTTATTCCAATATCACACAGTAACTTTTCTTTTTGCACTTGTGTTGAAATATTTTTTATTTCGGCATTTCTTATGATGCTTTTAGGATTTTGAGAGAATGTAAATATAGTTGGGATTGTGTGCGTTAGTTGAGCTTTTTTTACAGTGGTGTTTATTACAGCCTGATGCCCTAAATGGATGCCATCGAAATAACCAAGTGCGACGCAAGTTTTATCAAGTGATTTTTCTAAAAAATAATTTATTTTCATTTACAGACCTCAAATTTTACGCCCGTTTATTAAATTTCCACTAAACATTCAACAGTTAATTCATTTTTCTTAAAGTTAATTTTGCCTAATCCGATAAAATCTGATTCATTGCTATATACTCTAATAATTTCATTGTCGCTTAAAATTTTTTTTGTTGAAATTCTGTCCAAGCTCAAGCTGCCTCCATTTTTAAACCTGGTACTTTGAAGTGCAGAGATATTTATTTTATTGTAATTTTTGAGTGCGGTGTCACATGGCAAAATGTGTTCTATTAATGTATTATTTTTAGCAAAATGGGTAGCGTCTTCTAAAGTAATACTGTCTGTGATACCGAATTTACAGTTTTTTGTGCGCTGCAAATCAGTTAAAACCGCGCCACAACCAAGTTTTTTACCTATGTCATCACACAACGTCCGCACATATGTACCTTTAGAGCAATTTACTAGGAATGCTCCGGTTTGCAAATTTTCATCAAAGTTAAGTAATTTTAATTTATTTATAATAACTTTTCTAGCGTCCCTGGTAACTTCTATACCTTTTCTTGCAAGGTTGTATAATCGAATTCCATTTTTTTGAATAGCTGAAAACATTGGTGGAACTTGATTTATTTCTCCGCAAAAACCGTCCAAAATTTTTTCAAAGTTCTCCTTACGTATGTTGGATGTTTCAGAAGAAAGCACTTTCCCTGTGACATCAAGCGTATCTGTAGTTATTCCTAGTTGAAATTTTGCAATATACTCCTTGTTTGAATCAGAAATAAACGCTTGAAGTTTTGTTGCACGTCCAATTAAAATTGGTAAAACTCCAGTGGCCATAGGGTCAAGAGTGCCGGTGTGACCAATTTTTTTCTCGGTTAATAGCTTTCTCATAACAGCGACAACGTCAAATGAAGTGAAATTTTGTGGCTTATTTATAATTATAATTCCGTTCATTTTTTCTCCTCAATATACTGACCTACGGCTGAGACAATTTGCTTTTTAACTTCAGCAAAATTTCCTAAAATAGTGCATCCAGCGGCGCATTTATGTCCGCCACCATTAAACTTTTCACAAATTTTTGATGCATCAACGGATTCATCCGTGCGCACAGATATTTTAAAAATTCCTGGTTCTTTTTCTTTGATCAAAACGCCCACCAAAATTCCTTCAATTTGTCGAGGAATAGAAGAAATTCCGTCAAAGTCGCTGTCTAAAATACCTATATTTATAATTTTGTCATGAGCAATGCTTATAACAGCGCATTTATTTTGACAAAAAAATTCCATGCTCTCGATGGCAGTTTTTTCTAAATTCAATTTAGCCATGCTTTTTGTATCAAACATAATTTTATTTATTTGAAAAGCATTTGCACCGCAGTCTATCATATCTGCGGCGATTCTATAAGAACGTGCGGTTGTGTTTGCGTGACGAAAACAACCGGTATCCGTAGAAATACCGGTGTAAATGCAGTTAGCAATATCAGCATTTACACCGACTTCTAAATTTTTTATTATTTCATAAATTATTTCTGCTGTTGCGGCCGAAGTGCTTTCGACGTACTCAATTTTAGAAAAATGATTATTTGAAAGATGGTGGTCAATACACAGGTCGATTTTATCCGCATAGCAAGAAAGTTTTTCGCCCAACAGTGCAGTATCAGATACATCTACGCTGATTATATAATTCGGTTCAAAGTTTTGTTCCTTAATATTTTCAAATAAAAAGTCATATTTTTTAGGAATTTCATCACTACAAAGAACTTTTGCATTTTTTTTCAACTTCTGCAAAGCAAAACATAGCGCAAAAGCAGAACCTAAAGTATCTCCATCAGGAGATTTGTGTGTTAAAATATAAAAATTATTATTCTCTTTTAGAATTTTTGAAATTTCATGAAGGTTTGTATTCATAAAACTTTACTTCCTCAAATCGCTTAATTTTTTAAAAATGTCAGTCCCGTATTCAATCGAATCTGTTGCGATAAATATTGGTGCAGGAACGTGCCTCAATTTAAGCCTAAGACCAAGTTCGTGCCTAATATATCCACTGGCAGATTTCAATCCTAAAATTGCTTCGTTAGCTTTTTCCATGCCATCCATGGCACTTACATAAACTCTGCAAAGAGATAAATCTCCAGTAACTTCAACTTTTACTATGCTTAGCATAGTTTGTGTTATGCGAGGATCTTTGAGTTCTCTAAAAATAGCGGTTAATTCTCTTTTTATATCTTCGGTAATTCTCTCAAGTCTGTGTCCAGACATAGAAAAAACCTCCTTTTTGATAACATCTTTTAGCTCCCACTGTGCAAGATTTTCGCACCTTGTAGGAGCTATTATTTATTATAAGTATTTAATTGTCGCGATATTCTTCAATAATAAAGGCTTCAAAAACATCGCCTTCTTTTATATCGTTAAATTTCTCAAGACCAATTCCGCATTCATAGCCTTGAGCAACTTCTTTCACATCGTCTTTAAACCTGCGAAGAGAAAGCAATTTATCCTCTGCTACAACGATACCGTCACGAACCACGCGAATTTCTGCATTTCGAGAAATTTTTCCGTTAACAACGTAACAGCCAGCGATTGTTCCGACATTAGATATTTTGTAAATTTGACGGCATTCAGCGCGACCAATTTGAACCTCTCGATATTTTGGCGCAAGTAGCCCTTTCATAGCAGAACTGATTTCATCAATGCAATCATAAATAATTCGATATAATCTTAAATCAACGCCATTGCGCTCAGCATTTTCGGCAGCAACAGGGTCAGGGCGAACATTAAATCCGACAATAATAGCATTAGAAGCGTTTGCTAGCATAACGTCAGACTCATTTATTGCGCCGACAGCGCCATGAATTACATGAACACGGACCTCTTCATTGCTGAGTTTTTCTAAAGATTGTTTAACAGCTTCGACTGAGCCTTGAACATCAGCCTTTACGATTACTTTAAGTTCTTTTACTTCGCCCATTTGCATTTGGTCAAATAAATTATCAAGCGTAACTTTTGTTTGAGAATTAAACTGAGCTTCTTTTTGCTTTGTTTTTCGCTCTTCAACCAATTCGCGAGCCAGTCTTTCGTCAGAAACCGCATTGAAAGTATCTCCACCAGATGGAACAGAATCGAGACCGGTTATTTCTACCGGAACAGATGGACCAGCAGATTTTACACGTTCACCTCTATCGTTTGTCATAACGCGAACTTTTCCGACAGCAGTACCAGCTACAACAACATCTCCGGCGTGCAAAGTTCCATTTTGAACAAGAATAGTAGCAATAGGTCCGCGACCTTTGTCAAGTCGAGCTTCGATAACAGTACCTTTTGCAGCTCTGTCTGGATTAGCTTTTAATTCTTTCATATCAGCAATCAAATTTACCATTTCAAGTAAGTCTTCGATACCTTGACGTTTTTTAGCAGAAATAGGAATGCAAGGAGTATCGCCGCCCCATTCTTCTGGTACAATTTCATGCTCGGTAAGTTGCTTCTTAACGTTATCTGGATTTGCGCCAGGTTTATCCATTTTATTAATTGCGACGATTATAGAAACACCCGCGGCCTTTGCGTGATTAATTGCTTCAATGGTTTGTGGCATAATTCCATCATCAGCTGCAACGACTAAAATTGCAATATCTGTAATTTGGGCGCCTCTTGCACGCATAGTGGTGAAGGCTTCATGGCCTGGAGTATCCAAGAAAGTAATTTCTCCGCTGTTTAATTTAACTCTGTAAGCACCGATGTGTTGTGTAATTCCGCCGGCTTCAGTTGAGATAACATCAGCGTGACGAATTGCATCTAAAAGTGAAGTTTTTCCGTGATCAACGTGGCCCATAACAACTACTACAGGAGCTCTTGAAACGAGATTTTCATCACTATCTTCACTGTCGTCAATAATTCTTTCTTCTATGGTAATAACGACTTCTTTTTCAATTTTTGCATGAAATTCCATCGCAACAAGACTTGCAGTGTCAAAATCGATTGTATCATTTATCGAAGCCATAATGCCCATCATCATGAGTTTTTTAATAACTTCTGCGGCAGTTGCTTTGAGTCTGCTTGCTAGTTCACCAACTGTAATATTTTCTGGGATAGAAACTGTAATAGGTCTATTTTTGCGTTCTAGAGCGATTCTGCGAAGTCTTTCAGCCTCAGTTTCCTTTCGAGAACTTTTGGGTTTGCCTCGTTGTTGAGATTTTTGTGTGATTTTTTGTTTTCGAACAATATTTTCTGTTTTAATTTTTTCTGATGCGAGTCTGTCATATTTTTCGTTGTATTTTTCAATATCGACGTGTGCGGCCCGAGTGTCGATTATACGAACGGGGGGCTTTTTAATAGTAGAATTTTCACTTTTGATAAAAATATTTTCTTTAGTTATGTTGCTTTGATTTTTGTTATTTTGAAGTTTATGTGGAGTTTGCTTAGTTGTTTTTGAAAAACTTTCAGTAGATTTTTTTTCTGTGACAACATTTTTGCTTTCTAATTTCACAGGTTTTTCTTTAGGCGTGTTAAAAATTTTTTGAGTTTTATTTACATCTTTTTTATTAGAAGCAGCAGAAGAGATTTTTTCAGAATTAATGTGTTTTGTTTCAGTTTTATTGTTTTTTAAAAGAACGGAATTTACTTTTTTATTATTGTTTGAGGGAATAGTACTGCTTGCATCTTTACTTTGCTTATTTTTAGTTTGAGTTCTTTCTTCAGTGGTGTTAGCATCAAGTTTACCAGCTAAATATTCTTCAAAATTTGCGACCTGTTTGTCTTTTGAAAAGTGCTCAAAAACAAGGTTTAATTCGTCCTCATTTAAAGCAGTCATATGTTTTTTTTCAGCGCCGGTAGTTTCTTTAATAAAATCGATAACTTCTCGGCTGGACACATTGAAATCTTTTGCGACTTCATGAACTCTATATTTAACCATCATATATTGATGACCTCCTAAGTTTCAAAAATTCAAGAAAGAGATAATTTTTTTAGCAAATCCTTTATTATTAACAGAAATTATTCCGCATATTTTTCCAAGAAAATTGCTTATTTCATCCATAGATAATTCAGTGGAATAAATCAAGTTTGTATCAACTTGATTAAATAATTTTTGCTTTGTATTGTCAGATAAATCTCGAGTAATTAAAATAATTTGAGATTTTTTTTGATTAACAGACTCTATGCAAGAATCAAAACCTAAAGCTAAATTGCCCGATTTTTTGCAAAGGCCTAAAAGAGATAAAATTTTATTGCTGTTTAGATTGTTCAAGACAAATGTCCTCCTCAATCTGTGTATAAATTTCATCTGGAACTTCGCGAGAAAAAATTCGATTAAAACGTTTAGATTTGCGAACTTTTTTTAAACAATCGAGGTTCTTACATAAATATGCACCCCTGCCTGGAGATTTAAATGTCTTGTCAACAATAATATCATAACTATCATCGCTGTTTTTTGTTTTTACAAGCCGAATTAGCTCTTTTTTACTTTTCATTTTATTGCAAGCCATGCATGTTCTCAAAGGAATGTGTTTACTTGGCATTATTAAGACCCTCTTTCTAAAAAAGTTCTAAAGCAAAAATTATTTATAAAGTTTCGTTTTCAGGTTTTATATCTATTTTCCAACCGGTTAATTTAGCTGCCAGCCTAGCATTTTGGCCTTTATTACCAATTGCCAAAGAAAGCTGATTGTTAGGTACTATTACAGTGCAAGATTTATCAGTTTCAGAATCAAGATTAACATTTAAAACTTCAGCAGGAGCAAGTGCAGCTGCAATAAATTTAACTGGGTCTTCGTCATACTCTATGATATCTATTTTTTCGCCGCGAAGTTCTTCAACAATAGTGTTTACTCTGGCGCCTTTTGGCCCAATGCAGGCTCCAATTGCATCAACATTTTTGTCTTTACTCAAAACAGCCATTTTTGTTCTAGCACCAGCTTCACGAGAAATTTGCTTTATTTCAACAGTTCCATCGTATATTTCAGGAACTTCTGCTTCAAACATTCTTTTTACCATATCCGGGTGAGTTCTAGAGATGATTGCCCAAGGCCCTTTATCGCCTTCTTTTACATCTGCTATGTAGACTTTTATGTGGTCACCTTCTTTTAAGTTGTCGTTAATTAATTGTTCTCCTTTTGGTAAAAAAGCCTCTGCTTTGCCGATTTTTAAAGAGGCGGCACCTGAGCGCGGATCAATTTTTTCAACTATAGCAGACACAATCTCTTGACATTTGTTTTCAAATTCACGAAGCATAAGACCACGTTCACCATCTCGAATTCCCTGCCTAATGATATTTCTGGCCGTTTGAGCAGCAATTCTTCCAAATTCTTTTGTATCCAACTTAATTGCCACTTGTTCACCGACATTTGTGTTTGGATTAATACACCTGGCATCGATTAAGGCAATTTCACGACCAGAATCAGAAACGCTTTCCACAACAGTTTTGCGCAAAAAGACTTCGAATTTACCTTTATTTTCATCTATGTTAATTATAGCATCTTCATTGCCGTTGTAGCTGTTTTTACACGCAGTAATGATGGCTTTTTTTATTTTATCAAGCATGAAATCAACCGGAATACCCCTTTCTTTCTCAAGAAGCGAAAGCGCCTCAAATAATTCTTTGTTTTTCATTTTATATTACCTCCAAATTAATTTTCGAAATCATCAAGTTTAATAAATGCAATATTTTTTCTCGAAAGACATAAGTTTTTTGAACTATCACTCAAAGAAACAATGAGATCATCTTTATTAAACGACATAAGGACACCGTTTAATTGTTTTGTTCCGTCATTTAAAGGACGAATAAGCCGGACGATAATTTTTTGTCCAATAGATTTTTTTAAGTGTTCATCACGCGTTAATTCTCTGTTAATTCCTGGAGAACACACCTCCAAACAGTAATTTTGAGAAATGGGGTCAAGTTCGTCAAGTGGTTTGTCTATGGCTCTGCTCATTTTTTCGCAGTCATCAATTGTGATACCATTTTCGCTGTCGATAAATATTCTAAGATAATAATTTACGCCTTCTTTTAAGAATTTAATATCCCAAATTTCTAGACCTAAGTTATTGGCGATAGGTGCGGCTAATTCCCAGACGGCGTTGACGACACTATTTCCATGATTTTTTTTATTCAAAACAAAATTCACCTCAATATAAACAAAAGAGCGGGTTAGTTCCCACTCTTACAAAATCAATGAATAAAACTTTAAAATTAGTATACCATAAATTTATATTTATTGCAACAGATAAAATAAAATTTTTATAAAAACTTTTCGGCGCATAAAGGTGAAGATATATCACCAAAAACAGTAATTGTTAGACTTTTTAAGTAAGATAATCTAGATTACCTTACTTAAATTCTTTATTAAAAGGTGAGAAAATGCTATCACAAACACTGAAAAAGTTGCGCGAAAATAGTGGTTATACTCAGCAACAGGTTGCTAATGCTTTGAGTATAGAACGTTCAACGTACACTTATTATGAGACCGGGAAAACGACTCCGGACATTAACACAATAATAAAATTATCTAAAATTTTTAATATTTCTTATACAGAAATGCTTGAGAATGAAGAAAGAGAAAGTTGCAAATCTTTGAATGATTCATGTGATGATTTGTATAGTTGCTACGATTCTAAAGATTTTAACCATATTTATGAACTTTCTAAAAAAGAAAAAACTTTAATTTCTTTATACCGAGTTTTGCCAATAGAAATCCAAAATAAAATATTGAAAGAGCTAAAGGAAGAGGTAGATAGAGATTAAAAAATAGAACAAAAATTGCACTTAATTGAGAAGTATTTTATGACTTGTCGAATTAAGTGCATTTTTTTGCTTTAATTTTATGCCGATTTTATTATGTGATTTTTTAAATACATTTTTAATGCTAAAAACAAGTTTATTTTTGCGTGCCTAAAAATAAGCACTTTTATTACTCAAATGGAAAAGCTAGAAAAATTTCCTTGTAGGTTTTGTTTAAAAATTTTTTACAGCTAATTGCTTTTTTTTCATCTTCAAAAATTCCATAGACAGCAGAACCGGTGCCAGTCATGCAGGAATTTAATGCGCCATTTTTATTTAAAATATTTTTTATTTTAGAAATTTCATCAAAATTAAGCACTTTTTCAAATCGGTTAAAAATGTTTTTAGCGGTTTCTCTCAAATTATTTGATTTTATTGCAGAAATTATGCTGTTTATAGATTTGCATTTTTCATAAGAAAATTTGTCTGAAGCCTGATAAGCTGTTTTTGTTGAGACAGAAAATGTCGGTTTAACTATGAGAATATAACAGTCTTTGAATGATGGTAAAGGTGTTAATGTTGTTCCCGTGCCTGTAGCTAACATTGTACCACCAAAAATACAAAATGGAACGTCTGCACCAACTTTTTCACCAATAGATGCCAAATCGTTTTTGGAAAGTTTGCTTTCAAATAATTCATTAAGTGCAATTAATACAGCGGCAGCATCAGAACTGCCACCGGCTAATCCGGCACCAATAGGAATTTTTTTTTGAATGTTTATGCAGATTCCAGGTTTTTTAAATTTAATATACTCAAAAAATTTTTCAGCGGCTATATAAGCTGTATTTTTTTTTATATCTTCAGCAAAATTATATGTACTGGTTATTGCGATGCCTTTTTTATCTGACTTTTTAATTGTTATGGTATCAAACAAACTCACTGTTTGCATTATCATTTCAACATCATGATAACCATCGCTGCGTTTGTTTAGAACATCCAAATATAGATTAATTTTAGCAGGGGCATTAACTGTGATTTCCATATAAATCTCCATAAAACAAATTAAATTTATTATATTTTATATTATAATTTATTTTACGTCAATTTTTCTTTTGTTGTTTTTAATTGCAAACAAAAATATGGGTATTAAAAGCCCGTAACTTAGGATTGAAAAAATTAACATAACTGCTTTATTGCTGTATTTTTTGAATATTTGATATGAAAAGTAAAAAAAGAGAATCATGTATACCCATGAAAATAAACTTACCGTTGCTTTAATTTCGGTATAAGATGTCATATTTAAGAGAGAAATTGATGAAAATATAGATAAAATTATGTTTATAGCTAGGAATATAAAAGTTTTAACTTTTTTTTCAAACGCGCGATTTGACCGAATATATAAGTGTTTGCAACAGGAATAAAAGCCAACCAACTATGATTGATATTATTTCTTTTTGCAAGCTTCATAAAAGCTATGCTTTGGAGTATATAAAATATAAGTGCAATTAGTATACCAGTTATTATTGCACCACCAATTGTTAACAAGGACTGATTTATAGTGTTTGGAATATTATTAAAGTCTGACTGATATGCATATTGAAAATCATTTATAATGCAACATCTTCTTTGTTTGTATTTGTTGTTATTGTACTATATAATTTTAATAACACAAAGGTTTTTGTTCGAAATTTATTTTAACAAATTTATTTTTTTAGCATACATTAGTGCAGAGAACATTTTTTAGAAGAAAAAATTTGAGTGAGATGATAGTGTGAATAAAAAAATTTTACCATTAAATAAGCTGGATGTTGGCAAAAATGCAATAGTAGTTTCGCTGCTTTTTGAGGGAAATGAACGGCGACGAATGTTAGACTTAGGAGTAATAAGAGGTACACTTATAGAAGCAGTTCAAAAAAGTCCGGCCGGAGACCCTATTGCTTATTTTATTCGAGGAACTTTGATAGCTATACGTTCTGAAGATGCTGAAAAATGCTTGGTGGAAGTTTAATAAAATAATTTTTTATGTATTTGCAAGTTATTTTATTATTTTTGATTAAAAAAGGGGATTTTTTATGGGCCTTACTAATAAAGCTACTGGACTTGCGGTGATATCGCAGGAATTTAAAGTTAATAAAAAATCTGAAGATGATATTGTAATTGCGGTTGCAGGGAATCCAAATGTAGGGAAAAGCACGCTGTTTAATGCGCTTACAGGGATGAATCAGCATACGGGAAACTGGCCAGGAAAAACTGTTTCTAACGCGCGAGGAAGTTGCAAATATAAAGGTAAAAATTTTGTTTTTGTAGATTTGCCGGGAACTTATTCTTTAATGTCAAATTCTACAGAGGAAGAAATTGCTCGTGATTTTGTTTGTTTTGGAGAGCCTGATTTAGTTGTAGTGGTCGTTGATGCAACTTGTCTTGAAAGAAATTTAAATTTAGCTTTACAAATTTTGGAAATAACAAAAAATGTGATAGTCTGTGTAAATCTTATGGATGAAGCTAGAAAAAAGAAAATTATTATAGATTTAGATGAGCTGTCTTTGCAACTAGGAGTTCCGGTTATCGGGACCAGTGCACGAAGCAAAAGTGGTTTGGAAGATTTAAAAAATGAAATATATGAACTAGCAGTGAATAAGAAAAAAACTTATGGCACAAATATTGAATATAACGAAAAAATTGAGAAAGCTATATCAAAACTAAAACCAATCGTTGAAAGTTTAATTGACAATAGATTGAATTCACGTTGGTTAAGTATAAAATTGTTAGATATGAATGTAAAATTACATAGAACGTTAAATAAATTTCTTTTGTTTGATATAATGGAGAATCAAGAAATAAAACAAACATTGAAAGAGATAAATCGAGAATTTTTTGTAGGCGGGTTTAATTTAGATTTACTGCGAGATGAAATAGTTTCAAATATAATTCAAAAAGCGCAGAGAGTTTACGAAATAAGCGTTAAGCTACAAGATAAAAAATATACTCAACTAGACAGAAAAATTGATAAATTATTAACATCTAAATTAACAGGTATTCCAATAATGATATTATTGCTATTTGTTGTATTTTGGATTACTATTACCGGCGCAAATTATCCGTCGGATTTAATTGCAGATGGACTGTTTTTTTTGCAAGATAAATTGGTTGAACTTTTTGAAACAATAGGTGTGCCGCAGTGGCTTAATGATGTGGTTGTTTTAGGCATATATCGAACACTTGCATGGGTTGTATCTGTAATGTTGCCACCGATGGCGATTTTTTTTCCGCTTTTTACGCTGCTAGAAGATTCTGGATATTTACCGCGTATCGCCTTTAACCTTGATAAATTTTTCAAAAAAGCAAGTGCCCACGGCAAACAAGCTTTAACAATGTGTATGGGATTTGGTTGCAATGCTTGCGGAATTATTGGTTGCAGGATTATTGACTCGCCAAGAGAACGATTGATTGCGATTTTGACCAATAATTTTGTGCCCTGCAACGGAAGATTTCCAACATTAATTGCGATAATATCAATGTTTTTTGCAGGCGTAATAGCTTTGCCGTATAGGTCTTTTGTGTCTACGCTGCTGCTTACCGGAACTATCATAATCGGCGTGTTTATGACATTTTTAACTTCAAAATTCTTGTCAAAAACCATTTTAAAAGGAATGCCATCGTCGTTTATCTTAGAGTTGCCACCATATAGACGCCCCCAAATCGGAAAAGTGATTATTCGCTCTATATTCGATAGAACTCTATTTGTTCTAGGTAGAGCGGTGTTAGTTGCAGCTCCTGCAGGACTTTTAATTTGGCTGATGTCAAATATTTTCATAGGGGAAATGAGCGTACTTTCTTATTGCTCAAATTTTTTGGATCCGTTTGCTCGACTAATTGGGATGGATGGCATAATTTTAATGGCATTTATTTTAGGGTTTCCGGCAAATGAAATTGTTATGCCAATAATCATAATGAGTTATCTTTGCACAGGTACATTAACAAATTTTGAAAGTTTGGAAGAATTACACTTACTTCTTGTAAATAATGGTTGGACGTGGCTAACGGCAGTTTGCACGATGCTATTTTCGCTAATGCATTTTCCTTGTGGAACGACTTGTTTGACAATAAAAAAAGAAACCGGCAGCCTAAAATGGACTGCGGTGTCTTTCTTATTGCCGACGATAATAGGTATATTAACTTGTTTTTTAGTCGCAAGTTTTGCACGAATATTAAATTTAGTCTAAATTACAAGTCCGCCATTTGGGCTGATAACTTGCCCGGTAATAAATTTTGAACGGTCGGAAGCCAAAAATAGAATAGTTTCAGCAATATCCTCACAGGTACCGATGGTGCCTAGCGGGGTTTGTTGTTTTAACCTTTCGATAATTTCAGGTGCAATTTTTCGATTCATTTTTGTGTCAATTACGCCAGGAGCCACCGTATTTACATTTATATCGCAAGGACCAACTTCTTTTGCGAGAGCCTTGGTAAGTCCGATAACAGCCGCCTTTGAGGCAGAGTAAGCTACTTCGCAAGAAGAACCAGTAATGCCCAACATAGAAGAAACATTAACAATTTTTCCATAGTGATTTTTAATCATGCTTTTTAGTGCAAATTGGCAGCAGTTAAACATACCTTTTATATTTATATCAAAAATTCTATCCCATTCATCTTCAGTCACATCTGTAAATAATTTTTGAGATTCAATTCCAGCGTTGTTGACAAGAATATGCACGTCGCCAAATGTTTTGTTTATAGTCTGAAACATTTCTTCAACCTCATTGCGTTTAGAAACATCAGCTTTAACAGCTATCGCATCAAAACCTTGACTTTTTAGTTCAGTTGCAAGCGATTTAGCTTCATTTTCGGAACTATTGTAATTTATAACGACATTATAGTTTTGCTTTGCAAAAAGCGCTGCAGTTTCGCGGCCTATTCCGTGTGATGCACCAGTAATTAAAACAGTTTTTTTCATAAATTTTTTCAAGCTCCCTCAATAAATATCAGTAAATTAATTTAATTATAGCAAAATAAAAGAGCTATTTCAAATATTTATCAACTAAATCAGAACACTGATTAAAAGAAATCAGTCCACTTATACGTTCAACAATGTTATTATTTTTAAACAATATAGAAGTAGGTACACTTTGTATTGAGTATTTTTCAGCTATTTCAGAGTTTTCGTCAATATCGATTTTTAATACGGTGATTTTATCTTGGTATTTTTGAGAAATTTGTTCAACAATAGGAGCAAACATTTTGCAAGGCCCACACCAAGAGGCAAAGAAGTCCACAAAAACGAGCTCATTATTATTTAAAATATTTTCAAATTCATTAAAATTCATGGTTACTACACTTTGCATAAAATACACATCCTTTCAAAATTTATTATAGACTGATTTTAATAAGACATGCAATAGTTTTTTAAGAAAAAACTAGATGTGCATTTAACACACCTAGCCAAAATTAAAAATTACATTTATTTACTAATTTTTTGATATACAACCTTCGAAATTATAAGAATTTACTGATTTATTATTTTCTTTATTTATAAAATTATTTATTTTATTTTTTAAAGAATTATATACACTATATGTACCAACAGCGGCCATTATATTTTTTGCTGCTTCGGTGTGCTTTGCTGCGAATGATATTATTTTCCAAATTAACTGAGCAGTATTTTTTGCTGTGTTTCCAAGACCCTTTATAGCAGTGACCCCACCATTTAAAATTTCTTTGAAACTTTCTTTGTTTTCTAATATAAAGTTCCAACATTCTTTTGAACAATTTACAATATCTTTTCCATTTTTATAGCCAGCATATATCAAAAATGCGCTGACTAAACCCCATTTTGTTACATCTAAAGCTTTTTTTAATGAATTTTCACTTTTGTTTTTCTCGGCCACTTCTTTCTTTTTTGAAGTATTTTCTTTACTTTTTTCAGCTGAGTTATTTGTAATTTTCACATTCACATTAGTAGTGTGATTTCCAAAATCTCGTTGATTGGTCTGGATTTGTGTTGCTTTCAGAGGCTCAGCAAAGCATGTTGCGTTACCAAGTGAAGTTAATAATAGACTTGCAGCCAAACCTGCAGACATAATTTTTTTGCTAATTAAATTTACCTTTTTCATATTACATTCTCCTTCTTTAGTCATGATTATTTTTTTATTTGTAGTATCGACTTTCGTGTTTTACATCACTTTCATTTATACATAGAATTGTCTGGCCTGGCGGTGTTTATAGTTACGCATATCTATTGGTTTGAATCCAGCCGTAACAAAGTTAACAACCGTGTTTAATGCTTTTTTTGACATATTTCTTGCAGTAACCGATTTATTTAATGCTTTTTTCAGTATATCTTTCAGGTAGATGCCGGTATTATTTTTTAGAGGTTGTATAACAGGAGAACGATTTATGTAAGATTCATCAATTATATTCTGTGCCTCGCTTGTAAATTTGTTAGAAAATATCGATTTTTCAACAGGTACAATAGCAGTGCAAGCACTTTTTGCCTTAGAAAATATCGATTTTTCAACAGGTACAATAGCAGTGCAATTACTTTTTATAAAAGAGTTCGAATTTTCGATGCCTTTTCCTTTAATTTTAGTTAAAAGACTTTTAAAGCAGTTAAAAGCTATGTTTGTTTTTGATACGACTTCATTTTTAAACTGACTGAAAAATGGTTGTTTTTCTGATGGACATTTCCATAGTTTAGTCTGAGTTATAGGACAAATATCATTAATAATAGAGGAGTTATGATATTTGATTTGTAATGGATTGACAGGTGTTTTTAATTTTTTAGAATTTTTGTAATTATTAATGACCAAATTTACTTTGTTAGAAATGTAGGAGCTGGCTTTATCTAAACCTTCGACAATAGGAGCTCTGTATTTATACCCAAAATATGTAGCAGCACCGACAATTGCTGCCGCAGCAACTGTTTTTGCGACTGTTTTAGCCATTTCTGTTTTTGAAGCAGATTTATTTTTAATATTTTGCTTATCATTTGTTTCAGTTATTTGAGCCTGGGAGTTTATTTTATTTATATCATTTGCTATTGGTTCATCATTTTCTAGTTCTAATTTTTTTGAGTCTGGAGTGAGGTGTGTTTTATTGTTTGTGTTTTTTATTTCATCTATGTCGATGAAATGAGCTTCTGAAAGTGATAATTTTGTTTTTTCGGAACTATTATTGTGTGATTGTTGAGATTGTGAATCATTTGTGATTCCAAATTTTTCTTCGGTTAATTCATTTGTAGTGTTAGGACTTTCATCACAGGCTTTGGCAGCGAGTACAGTTTTAATTTGTTTTGTGGTGTTATTAGCTCTAGTATATGGTTTTGTTAAACCGACTCTTGATTTTGAAGCTTTTATTGTATTAACTTTAGCACTGCAAGGATCATATGCAAAACAAGGTGCCGCACCCAAAGAAGTTAGTAACAGACTTGCAGTTAAGCCTGTGGACATAATTTTTTTATTAATTAAGTTTTTATTTTTCATATTAAAGTCTCCTTTTAATTTCTTTAGTTTTGTTTACTCAGTTCAAATACAATAGAATAAAAGTGAATTTTTATTTTATTGTCATCCCCGAAGCTATTTAGTATTATACAGCAACAGAAGTGTTTTATAATTCCATAAAAGAAATTAACGTTACTTTCTCCTTATCAAACAAAAAGACATTTTTATTTATAAATTTCCTTGTTAAATTTATAAAAATTCATTTTTACATGACCACGGTTGACAAGGTGATATTTGTTATCATCTGTAACACTTTTTATCATTTTTTTATTTTTAAGACCTTTTTTCTAAATTTTTTAATAAATTTGTTGAAAAAAGTATCATGGGTATCAAAAAAGATTCTGTTGCGTTGATATTCTAAATATAAAAATGTATAATATATTGATGTAATTAAATTTTTAGAGAGAAGAATTTTAGATGACAGAGAATATCAGAAAGTTTTTTAACAGCATAGTAGATAAAAAAATTGCTTTTTGTGGTTTAGGCAAAAGCAATCTGCCTCTTATAAAAATGTTTAGCCAAAAAGGTGCTATAGTTACGGCATGTGACTCTAAAAATGAAGATCAGCTTAGTGAAACAATAAAGGAACTTAGGCCTTATAATGTACGCTTTCATTTGGGCAAAAATTATTTAGAAAATTTAGATTTTGACATAATATTTCGCTCACCTGGATTAAAATTTTTTAGTCCAGAGTTAATACAAGCTAGAAGTAAAGGCTATATTGTTACGTCTGAAATGGAACTTTTTTTTGATTTGTGTCCGTGTAAGATAGTGGGAGTTACGGGAAGTGATGGAAAAACAACTACAACGACTATAATTTCAGAGATTTTAAAACAAGATGGGAAAACAGTACACCTTGGTGGAAATATCGGGACACCTTTATTGCCACAAATCGAAAATATAGGAGAAAATGACATTGCAGTTGTTGAGTTATCCAGTTTTCAGCTAATTTCAATGCGAAGAAGTCCGGACGTAGCGGTTGTGACCAATGTTTCACCCAATCACCTTGACGTACATAAGGACATGACAGAATATATTGAGGCAAAAAAAAATATTATACTGCATCAAAATGCTTTTTCACGTGCGGTGCTTAATATGGACAATGAGATTACCAAGCAATTCGGTGATAGTGTTAGAGGACAAACTTTATTTTTCAGCTCAAAAAGCAAGTGTGATAGCGGTGCTTATTTGTGTGATAACACTATATATTTTTCGAAAAATGGTGTTTCGGAGCCTATACTTAATGTAGATGGAATTCGTATACTAGGAAAGCACAATGTAGAAAATTATATGGCGGCTATTTGTGCTGTTTTTGAAGATGTGTCTGTTGATTCGATTAAAAAAGTTGCAAAAAATTTTAGCGGAGTGGAACATAGGACGGAATTTGTACGTGAGGTAGATCATGTAAAATATTATAATGATTCGATTGCTTCTAGCCCAACTAGAACAATTTGTGGAACATTATCTTTATTTCCGCAGAAAATTATCTTGATTTCTGGCGGGTATGATAAAAAAATTCCTTTTGATACATTGGGGTCGGTTATTGCAGAAAAGGTGAAAATCTTAATTCTTTTGGGGCAAACCGCGAATAAAATTCGAGATGCAGTCATTAATTCATCAAAGTTTTCTCCAGAATCTATTAAAATTGTGTTTGCAAAGGATATGCAAGAAGCTGTAAACATTGCAAGAGAAAATGCAGTATTAGGTGATATTGTATCACTTTCTCCAGCATGTGCTAGTTTTGATTTATATGAGAATTTTATGGAGCGTGGGTGGCATTTTAAAGACTTAATTAATAAACTTTAAGTTCGCAGCGGGCACTGCACCGAATGCAATAAATTTGCATCCGCAATGCAAAGAGGGTTCCTTTGCATTGTCAATCAAAATATATTATATTTTGATTGGTGCAGTGCTATATTTGGTAGAGTAAAACGGTAGTGTCAAGTAATCTATGAAAAAACTGAGCCGAAAAAATAGGCTCAAATGAACCTTGAAAACTGTAGATATTGATTCCTGTAAGCT
>JABLTQ010061445.1_pt1 | contig 65783 bp, 61 predicted proteins | sample 7160101 | NCBI WGS metagenome assembly JABLTQ01 (sample SAMN14651228, study PRJNA627086) | human gut metagenome | isolation source: feces | host: Homo sapiens | reverse complement strand
TAATTGCCTGAAGGGCATGGAGTTCATATGAGACTTGTTTTGTGATTTCTTTCCTTATAAATCACAAAACAGGCAGCGCCGTCAGGCGATGCCTTAATAGTATAAGACAGCAGCCCGCCGGGAATGAATGTTCCCGGCGGGCTGTTTTTTGTTGGATTGGGGAATCCTTTGCCGAATCTGAGGAGATCCGTCAGATTTTCCCTGACTGCCGCGGTCAGTATATCTCCTGCTCAATGTCCCGGAAGAGATCGTCGTCAAAGAACTCCTGCAGCTCCATGCCCAGTCCCCGGCATATCCTCAGTACGGTCTGAATGGTAATGGAGTTGTTTCTTCCGTTGACGATATTGTTCAGCGTGGACTGCGTGATGCCGCAACGGGCACCCAGTGCGTTCAGCGACAGCTCGTTTTCGTCGCACAGATTCAGAATCCGTATTTGCAGTGCTTCCTTGGAACGCATTTCCCTCACCTCACTGCTGTGATGATACCACCCGCCGCATTGAAGGTTACCTCTTTTCCGTTGACTTTTCGTTTTTGGCAAAAAATCGGCAAAGAAGTGCCCCACAGGAGCAGGTGTCGCAAGGTGAAGGAAGGAAACGCACCTCAATAAGCTGCCCGCGCCGGTTTTTCGGAATACGTTTTATTCCAGATTCCTGAACAGATCCGACGTGAAAAACGTCGGCAGATCTATTTCAAGTCCGTCGCAGATCTTCTGGATGGTGGATACGTTGGTCGAATTGTTCCGCCCATAGATGATATTGCTAATCGTTGACTGGTTAAGCCCGCAGACAGAGCACAGGCCGTTTATCGTCATATGCCGCTCCTCGCAAAGTTCAAATATCCGCAGCCGCAGTGCGTCATTGATCGTCATGGTTTTACCTCCCTGTACAACGATTAACCCAAAAAACGCAAAAACCTCTGCGTTTACCCATATTGTCGCATATTCTGACAGAAAATGGTATCCCTTTTTCGAGAAAATATGCACAATATTTTCATCCGCGGGAGATTTTTCTGGGCAATGGGACGGCAGGATAAAGAAAACCGCTCTTGCCTGATAGGCAAGAGCGGTTTTTTCTTGGAGCGGGCGACGAGGCTCGAACTCGCTACCTCCACCTTGGCAAGGTGGCGCTCTACCGGATGAGCTACGCCCGCACGGAACAGAGCTTATTATAGCGGTTTTTCCAAAAATGTCAAGTATTTTTTTCCGGATTTTCCGTTGGTTCCGTGGTTTCCTCCGGCGGCAGCGTCGTGGCTTCTGTGGGCGTTTCCTCCGTTCCCCGGGCGGCTCCGGTCTCCGCGGCCGCCACTGCGGGCACCGCCGGACACTCCGGGTAGGCCGTGTAATCCCAGACATAGCCCGACATCTCCGGATCGGTAAACTCGTGATAGCCGCCCAGCTCGCTGCACCGCAGAAGGTCTACATGATAATAATGCCCGCCATCCAGCACAATGTTCCACGTCCACGGGTCTCCCGCGTGGGTGCCCGTCACCGTCATGCACTCCAGTCCTGCCAGACGGCACATGGCGGCGTACACCGTGGCAAAGGCTCTGCTGTCCCCTACCCCGTGGCGCAGCAGGCTGTAGGCGGGGGTGATGGACGTCTCGATCTTGTAGTCAAAGCGCTCCATCAGGAACGCGTACAGCTGAGAAAGCTTCTGCCGGTTCTCTCCGTCGCCGCTGACGTACAGCGACGCCGCGTCAAACACCGGCTTCACCTGAGACTGCATCTGCCGCAGAGCATCCCGGCTCGTCTGATAGGTAAAGGTCAGCTCCACCACGCGGGAGCTTCCGGCGCCATAGGCCGCCGCCGTCACCTGAGGGGCCTCCATCACCGTCTCCGGATGCTTCTCGGCATGATCCCGCACCAGCTGGGTAAAGTCCATAGGGGCATAACGATCCACCAGCAGGACCACGCTGGCGTCAAAATTTTTCAGTGCCTTGACGATCTCCTCTGTTGCTTCCCCGCTGTCGGAGACCTCCCGGATCGTCCGTATCTCCATGGGGCTGTGGCGGTAGGCGATGGTCACGGCTACCGCCGGAAGGCCGCCGTTGGCGCCGATCTCATAGTCAATGCGGTCCACGGCATACGCACCCACGGGGTAGGCTTCCGTGGCATATTTCACCGCTATGCCCATGCCGTTTTCCACGGCGTCCGCGGGGTAGTCCGCCACGTTGATAACGCCGCTTTCGCTGCCGGACTGAATCATTTCCTCCAGTGCATCCATCAAATCCAGATAATCGGAGGCCACGATCACCTCCGGCTGGGTGTCCTGCCGCTGCTCCAAGTGGGGCGTCACGGAAGAATACCGGCCGTCCATCCAGCCGCAGCCGGTGAGCAGCAGGCTGAGCGCCAGCAGCAGCGGCAATAGCTTTTGCTTCATACGGGTCTCCTTCCTTACGTTTCTCCTACAGCGATTGTTTGGAATAATGGGAGAATCCGTCTCCCAGCACCTGATGCGCCTCCTGCACGATGACGAAAGCGTTGGGGTCGATGGCCATGACCAGCTCCTTCAGCTCCGTGACCTGCTGCTTTTTCACAGCGGCCAGCACCACCTTGGTCGGCTCATGGCTGTAGGAACCTTCCCCATTGAGGAAGGTTGCGCCTCTGTCCAGCTTGGTGCCGATGGCCTCCGCCACCGCGTCGTACTCCTTGGTAATGATCAGCGCCACCTTGGAATAGTCGAACCGGTACACCACGGCATCCAGCACCTTGCCCGTAACAAACACCGCCACGCCGGTATACAGCGCCTTGGTGATGTCCTGAAACACGATGCCCGTCAGGACGGCCACCCCGGCGTCAAAGCACATGGAAATCTGTCCGATGGGAACGTCCCGGTACTTAAGCTTCAGCAGCCGCACCACGATATCCGAGCCGCCGGTGGAGGTGCCGCAGATGAACACCATGCCCAGCCCCAGCCCGCAGATCATGCCGCCGTAAAGGGCGCAGAGCAGCGAATCCATGGGCGGCATCGTGATTTTGGCAAAAGCGTCGATCAGGATCGAGCTGAGAACCATTCCCAGCAGACTGCCGCAAAAGAACCGTCTGCCGATCTTCACACCGCCGAGGATGAACAGCGGCAGGTTAATAAGGATCGTCAGCACGCCCACGCTGCCGTAGCCCAGCAGCTCCACCGCCACCAGCGCAAGGCCGGAAATGCCGCCGGGGCTGATCTCATTGGGCTGTAGGAACAGGGAAAAACCCAGCGCGAAAACCGCGCTTCCCACAGCCGTCGCCGGAATCCAGCGGTAATCTTCCCAAATCTTGCGCATAAACGTCCTCTTCTTTCCAATCTGTTCGTTTTTACACCTCAAAAGTTTGCTGCTTTTCCGCCGAATCCTCTTCTTTCAGCACCGCGCCGGCGGAGGGGATGGTCTTGGTGCGGTAGCGGCTTTCGTTGACAATGCCGCTTTGGGTCAGCAGCACCGCGTCCCGGAGCGTTGCCTTCTTTTTCAGCGTCATCACCGCCACGCCCTGCGTGTTTCTCGTGGTCTTGGGCAGGAGCTGCGCCGTGGAGAAGATCGCCGCCCGGCCGTCGGTGGAGTACACCACCATCTGCTCATCCGCGTCCAGCGCCACCGCCTTTATCAGCGGACTCTTGTCGCTGTATGCGCCGGTGAGCTTTTTCCGGTTGGTCTTCGTCTCGTAGGCGGACAGCGGAACCTTCGCCGCCTTGCCGTTTTCAAAGAAGAACAGGATGAAGCCCTTGTAATCCCCGCAGAACACCAGCGCCACCAGATTTTCTCCCGACTCGAAGCCCAGCTTCTGGGGCAGGTAATCGCCCAGCTGGGATGCCTTGCCGTCGTCAAAGTCGGAAAGGCGGGACTTGTAGCACTGGTACCGGTCGGTGAACACCAGAAATTCCGCCCTGTTGGTGGTCTCTCTGGAGAAGGACAGGCTGTCGCCCTCCTTGAATTTCTGCTCGCCGCTCATCCGCAGGGATTGGGCGGTCATCTTTTTGAGATACCCTTCTTTGGAGACGAACACCGTCACACCGTAGTCCGGCACGTCGTCTTCTTCCTCGGGCGCAGCCTCCTGCGCGTCGTAGAGGATCTCTGTCCGCCGGGGCTGGCCAAACTTGTCGGCCACCGCCTGCAGCTCCTTGATGATGACGTTCTTCAGCTTCCGGGGGCTGTTCAGCGTGTCTCTCAGGTCGGCGATTTCTCCTTCCAGATCGTCAATGGCGCGGGTCTGCTTGAGGATGTATTCTTTGTTGATGTTGCGCAGCTTGATCTCCGCCACGTAATTCGCCTGAATCTCGTCAATGCCGAAGCCGATCATCAGGTTGGGCACGACCTCGTTTTCCAGCTCCGTCTCCCGGATGATGGCGATGGCCTTGTCGATGTCCAGCAGGATTCGTTCCAGACCTTTCAGCAGGTGCAACCGATCTTCCTTCTTCTGAATCTGGAAGAAGATGCGCCGCTTGACGCAGTCCGTGCGCCAGGCCGTCCACTCGTCCAGAATCTCCCCCACGCCCATCACACGGGGCATTCCCGCGATGAGGATGTTGAAATTGCAGGGGAAGCTGTCCTGCAAGGGTGTCAGCCGGAACAGCTTCTGCATCAGCTTCTCCGGGTCAGCGCCCCGCTTCAGGTCGATGGTCAGCTTCAGGCCGCCCAAATCCGTCTCGTCCCGCATATCGGCGATCTCTTTGATCTTTCCCGCCTTGATCAGCTCCGCCACCTTGTCCATGATGACTTCCGTGGCGGTGGTGTAGGGGATTTCCGTGATTTCAATGAGATTGCCGTCCTTGACGTAGCGCCATTTTGCCCGGAGCCGGAAGCTTCCACGGCCTGTGGCATAGATTTCCCGGGTAGCGGCTTCGTCAAACAGCAGCTCGCCGCCGGTGGAAAAATCCGGGCCGGGCAGGGTCTCTAGAATGTCGTGGTCGGGATTTTTCATCAGGGCGATAGCAGTGTCGCACACCTCCCGCAGGTTAAACGAGCAGATGTTGGACGCCATGCCCACGGCGATGCCCTGGTTGGCAGAAACCAGCACGTTGGGGAATGTGGTGGGCAGCAGCGCCGGCTCCTTCATGGTGGCGTCGTAGTTGTCCACCATGTCCACAGTGTCGCTGTCGATGTCCTTGAACACCTCGGCGCAGATGGGATCCAGCTTGGCCTCGGTGTACCGGGCGGCGGCGTAGACCATGTCCCGGGAGTACACCTTACCGAAGTTGCCCTTGGAATCCACAAAGGGATGCAGCAGCGTCTCGTTGCCTTTGGCAAGACGCACCATGGTCTCATAAATGGCGGCGTCGCCGTGGGGGTTCAGGCGCATGGTCTGGCCGACGATGTTGGCGGATTTCGTCCGTCCGCCGGTGAGCAGACCCATTTTGTACATGGTGTACAGCAGCTTGCGGTGAGACGGCTTGAAGCCGTCGATCTCGGGAATTGCCCGGGAAACGATGACCGACATGGCATAGGGCATGTAGTTCAGTTCCAGCGTCTCGGAAATGGCCTGCTCCGTGGTGGAGCCGTGCAGGCCCATAATGCCGTCGGTATTTACTTTTTTCTTTTTTTCAGGTTCTTGCTTTTTCCGTGCCATGGTTGGCTCCTTTACAAGAAAATCGTTTGTGAATTTGCTGTCTGGCTGGTATTACGAAATATCCGCCAGTTCCAGATACTTTGCGCCGTTTTCCGCGATGAAATTCTTCCGCTCCTGCAATCCGTCACCAAGCAGGAAGTCAAAATAATGCGCCGTGCGCTCCGCGTCCTCCGGCATGACCTTGATGAGGCGGCGGGTCTCCGGATTCATGGTAGTCATCCACATCATCTCCGGGTCGTTTTCGCCGAGACCTTTGGAGCGCTGGATGGTGATTTTTTTGCCGTCCAATTCCTTGAGAATTTTCGTCTTCTCCTGCTCGTTGTAGGCAAACCATGTCTTGTCCTTGCAGGTGATCTCGAACAGCGGCGACTCCGCGATATACACATATCCGTCCCGGATCAGCGTCGGGCACAGGCGGTAGAGCATGGTCAGGATCAGTGTCCGGATCTGAAAGCCGTCCACGTCCGCATCCGTACAGATGACTACTTTGCTCCAACGCAGCTGGGACAGGTCGAAGGACGACAGCTCCTTTGCCTTCTTGCCCTGCACCTCCACGCCGCAGCCCAGAACCTTCATCAGGTCGGTGATGATGGGCGACGCGAAAATTTTGCCGTAATCCGCCTTCAGGCAGTTGAGAATTTTGCCCCGAACCGGCATAATGCCCTGAAATTCCGCGTCCCGGCTGAGCTTGACACTGCCCAATGCGGAATCGCCCTCCACGATATACAGCTCCCGCACCCCGGCGTCCCGGCTGCGGCAGTCCACAAATTTCTGCACCCGGTTGGCAATGTCGATGGAGCCGGAGAGCTTCTTTTTCACGCTGGACTTGGTCTTTTCGGCGGATTCCCGGGCGCGCTTGTTCACCAGAATCTGCTCCGACGCCTTATCGGCCTCCTGCTTGTTCTCGATGAACCAGACCTGCAGCTGCTCCTTGAAAAAGGCGGTCATGGCGTCCTGGGTGAATTTGCTGTTGACGCTCTTTTTCGTCTGGTTTTCAAAGCAGCCGATGGTGGAGAAGCAGTTGGTCACCAGTACCAGCGAGTCCTGAATGTCCTGAAAAATGATCTTATTTTCGTTTTTGGTGTACTTGTTATTGTCCCGGAGGTACTTGTCGAAGGCCGCCGTAAAGCCGGAGCGAACCGCCTTGTCCGGGCTTCCGCCGTATTCCAGCCACGAGGAATTGTGGTAATACTCAATGTGGCTGATCTGCTTGGAGAAGCAGAAGGAGGCCGTGATCTTCAGCTTCATTTCCGGGCGGTTTTCCGCGTCCCGCCCCCGGCGCTCGGCTTCCCAGTAGACGGGCATGGTAAAGGCGTTGTCCCCCACCAGCTCCTCGATATACTGGCGAATGCCGTCGGCATAACAGAATTCCTCGGTCTCGAACTTGCCGCCCACCTGATTGCGGAAACGGAAGGTGATGCCCTTGTTCACCACCGCCTGACGGCGCAGCACATCCCGGTAATATTCCACAGGGATGTTGATGTCGGTGAACACCAGCTTGTCCGGCTTCCAGTGGAAGCACGAGCCGGTCTTTTTCCGGTCGGCGGGTTCCTTTTTCAGGCCGCCCTTGTTTCTGCCCTTTTCAAAGTGCAGATCGTACCGGTAGCCATCCCGGCGGATGGTGGCGTCAAAAAATTCCGAAGCATACTGGGTGGCGCAGGAGCCGAGGCCGTTTAAGCCCAGAGAATACTCATAGTTTTCCCCGTTTTCTCCATATTTGCCGCCGGCGTACATTTCGCAGAACACCAGCTCCCAGTTGTAGCGTTTTTCCTTTTCGTTGTAGTCCACGGGGCAGCCCCGGCCGAAATCCTCCACTTCCACGCTCAAATCTTCGTAGCGGGTGACAATGATGGTGTCGCCGTAGCCTTCCCGCGCCTCGTCGATGGCGTTGGAGAGAATTTCAAACACCGCGTGCTTGCAGCCCTCCAGATCGTCCGAACCAAAGATGACTGCCGGGCGCTTGCGCACCCGATCCTCGCCCTTGAGCATGGAGATACTGGAATTTCCGTATTGTTCCTGTTTTTTCATGTTGCATACCTGCCTGCATAATCCATAGTCATACGATTTTATTATATGCAAAAATAAGCCAAAAGTCAAGAAACGCCCCTTGGGGCGGAAAAAGCGCCCTGTACCGGGCGTACAAGGCGCTTTTAAGCTATGCATCAGTCGTGCCGCTGCTCCCAATTTTCGTAAGTCTCACAGAACCGACCGGAGAAGGATGGCTCCCGTCCCGCCGCATACAGATGGGACGTATCCCCGAAAGCAGTCATGCGGAACGACGCGATGCCCTCCCGGCGCTCCTCCGTGTTCAGGATGGTGATGGAGGTGGGCAGAGAGCAGGTTCCCTGCCACAGCGGCATGGGGGAAATCCCCAGCAGGTGACTCAGCAGGACACAAGTGACGCCAAAATGGCAGAACAGGACGACGGTATCCTCGTTGGGCTGCTCCGCCCGGTAGTATTCCCCCTCCCGGCGGTAGCCGTGGCGGGCGAGCAGCTCGTCCAGCCCGTCCCATACCCATTGGGCTTCCTCACGCACTCCGGCGGCAGTGAAGCGGTCGTTTTCCCACCAGTGTTCCCGGTCGTAAAAGCGCTTGTCTGCCGTCCAGTCCTGAGGCAGCCAGTCCCATGCGACACCCGGTTTATCTTTCCCCGGGCGGAGAACCTGCGGGGAGAATTCCCGCAGCCATGGGAGAATTTCCGCCTGCCGCCCCAGCTTTTCCAGCGTGGCCTTGGCGGTATCCCGCGCCCGCCCTTTGGGGGAGCAGTAAAACGCCTTCACATCCAATTTGCACAGACGGTCGGACAGCAGCTCCGCTTCTATCCAGCCGGTCTCGGTCAGGGAGTCGATGGAATAGTCCGGGTCGCCGTGGCGCACAATTAACAGCTTCATGTATGTTCTCCTTTATTCTCCGAACTTTTCCGCAGCTTCTTTCAGCATACTGCGGATGGGCAGATGGTAGGGGCAGCGGCTTTCACAGGCGCCGCAGCCGATGCACGCCGACGCCTTTTTCGCAAGCGTCGCGTAGCGGCTTCTCGCCCAGTCCGCCAGCCCGTACCGGGACAGATACCCTTCAAACAGGAACACGCTGGAAATGCTGATGCCCGCGCTGCACGGCTGGCAGTAATTGCACCGGCGGCAGAACTGGGTACCAAGGGCATCGCGGATGGCGCGCATCTTGGCTTCTTCCTCCACGGACAGCGGGGAACTATCGTTTACTGCGGCGAGATTCTGATTCAGCTCGGCAATGTCCGCCATGCCGGGTATCACCACGGTGACATCCGGGTTGGCGCAGACGCAGCGCAGCGCCGTCACGGCGTCCTCAATCGCGCCGCCCGCAAGGGGCTTCATGGCGATGAAGCCAATGTTCTTTTCGGCGCAGGCGTGGATCAGTTCTTTTGCCTGATCTTCCACGATGTTGTATGGGAACATGATGGTCTCCACCCATGGCAGCTCCAACGCCATCCGGAAAGTTTCCAGAGAATGGGCGGTGATGCCGATATGTCCGATCTTCCCGGTCTTTTTCGCGGCCGTCAGCGCTTCCAGCGCACCGCCGGGGGAACAGACCTTCTCCACGTCGGCTGGCGGCGCATTGTGGATCTGGTACAGGTCAATATAGTCGGTGCGGAGGTTTTTCAGGCTGATATCGATGTCCTTCGCCATGGCCTCCGCCGTGCGGGACATGCTCTTGGTGGCAAGCACGAAATGCTCCCGAATGCCCTCAAGGCCAATGCCTAAGTATTCCTCGCTGACGGTATAGCCCCGGGCAGTATCGATGTAGTTGACGCCGTTTTCCAGCAGCTTGTGCATAAGCGCTTTCGTCCCCTCCGCGTCAATGCGCTGGATGGGAATTCCCCCAAAGCCCATGCGGGAGATTTTCAGCCCGGTTTTTCCCAGAATTCTGTATTCCATGGTCACGCGCTCCTTTCCTTTTTTGCCATTATACGGCAAAAAAGCGAAAAAAACAACCTTCCTGACCGAAAAAACGGGTCAGCTTCCGCTGACCCGTTCCGTTACTTTCCAAGCTCTTTGCTCTTCTTATAGGTGTCGATCACGCAGTCCATCGCCGCGCCGCGGAAGCCGTGGTTTTCCAGCGTCTGAACGCCGACAATGGTGCTGCCGCCGGGAGAACACACCGCGTCCTTCAGCGCGCCGGGGTGCTGGCGGGTAGCAAGCAGCATTTCCGCAGAACCCGCCATGGTCATGGCGGCGTATTCCACTGCCTTGGCTCTGGGAAGGCCGCAGGCCACCGCGCCGTCGGCAAGGGCTTCCACAAACATATACATAAAGGCCGGGCCGCTGCCGGACAGGGCGCTTGCCGCGTCGATCAGCCGTTCTTCCAGCGCGTCCAGCAGGCCGCAGAAGCGCATATCTTCCCGCCAGTCGTTCAGCGTTTCATCCTCCACAAGCGCGTTGCGGCAGTAGGGAATGACCCCTTTGCCGATGGCCGTGGGAGTGTTGGGCATGATGCGGATGACGGGCAGTTCCGTCCCGGCAAGCTGCTCCAATTTCGCAATTTCCATGCCAGCCGCCATGGTAATGAGCAGCGGTTTGCGCTTCCCCAGAACCTTTTGCAGCGGAGAAAGCACCTCCTGCACCATATGTGGCTTCACTGCGATAAAGATCCGGTCGCACCGGGCGGCGATGGTTTCCGCGTCCGAATAGACGATGCCCAGTTCCTCCGCGAACGCCTTCGCCTTGCCGGAACGGTCGGACACCATGATCTCCTTCGTGGCTCTGCTCAGGGCTTTGGCAATGGCGCCGCCCATGTTGCCACAGCCGATAAATCCGTACTTCATGATTTTCCTCCTCAGCGGATATGTCCGTTTCCGTGGATGATGTATTTATAGGTGGTCAGCTCCTGCAATCCCATGGGTCCCCGGGCGTGGAGCTTCTGGGTGGAAATGCCCATTTCGCATCCCAGACCGAATTCGCCGCCGTCGGTGAACCGGGTGGACGCGTTGACATACACCGCCGCGCTGTCCACATTGGCGGTAAAATACCGCTCCGCCTCCGGGCTGCGGGTCACGATGGCCTCGCTGTGGCCGGTGGAGTGCGCCGCGATGTGGGCGACAGCCTCCTTCACATCCTCCACGCATTTGACGGCGAGAATGTAATCCAGAAATTCCGTATCAAAATCCTTCTCCCCCGCCTTTTTCCCGGGGATGATGGCAGCCGCCGTCTCATCCAGACGAAGCTCCACTGCCCTTTCCCGGTCAGTGACCAGACGTTTATAGAGCATGGGCAGAAACGTGGGGGCGATCGCCTTGTCCACCAGCAGGACTTCCTCGGCGTTGCAGACGCTGGGGCGGCTGGTTTTGGCGTTTTCCACGATGTTCAGCGCCATGTTCAGGTCGGCGGATTTCTCCACATACACGTGACAGATGCCGGTGCCGGTGGCGATGCAGGGCACGGTGGCGGTGCTTACGCAGGCATTGATCAGCCCCGCGCCGCCACGTGGGATCAGCAGGTCAACGTAGCCGTTTGCGGTCATCAGCGCAGCGGCGCTTTCCCGGGATGTGTCCTGCACCAGATTCACCGCATTCTCCGTAACCCCCACCGATTTTAGACCGGAACGGAGGGCGTCAACGATGGCGTTGGCGCTGCGGAACGCCTCCTTTCCGCTTCTCAGGACGCAGACGTTCCCGCTTTTCAGCGCCAGAGCGGCGGCGTCGCTGGTGACGTTGGGACGGCTTTCGTAAATAATGGCAATGACACCCATGGGGACGGACACCTTCTGAATTTCCAGACCGTCCTCCCGGGTGTGGGTCTGCAAAACCCGCCCCACCGGGTCGGGCAGCGCCGTCACCTCCCGGATGCCCTGCGCCATCCCGGCGATGCGCTCCTTTGTCAGCTTCAGTCTGTCCAGCATGACCGGGGAGATATGCTCCTTCGCGGACGCCATATCCAGCGCATTCGCGTCAAGGATTTCGGTCTGACCGGCAATCAGTGCGTCCGCCATGGCGTTCAGTGCGGCATTTTTCTGTTCGGTGGACAGGCCAGCGACTTCCCCTTTCGCCGCTCTTGCGGATTCCAGCATTTCTTTCATAGACGTTCCTCCGAAAACGTGGTGCCGACGGTCTTTCCTTCCAGAATGTCATAGAGATTTCCGGGATTATTTCCGTTGGCAATGACCATTTTGCAACCGCAGCCAAGGCAGATATCGGCGGCATGGAGCTTCGTGACCATTCCCCCGGTACCCTGGGTGGAGCTGCTGATCCCGGCAATTTCCCGGATGTGGTCGTCAACTCTGGCGACGTGGTGCAGCAATGTGGCCTCCGGATGGGTGTGGGGGTCGGCGGTGTACAGGCCGTCGATGTCCGACAGGAGGATGAGCATATCGGCGTGGACGCTCCTTGCCACGATGGCGGCGAGTGTATCGTTGTCGCCGATGACGATCTCGTCGGTGGCGACGGTGTCGTTCTCGTTGATGACGGGCAGCGCTCCCAGCTCCAGCAGCCGGTTCAGGGTGTTGGTAAAGTTCAGGCGGCGGGTATCGTTGGTAGTATCGTCGCCGGTGATCAGCAGCTGTGCCACCGTGTGGTGGTACTCGCTGAACAGCTTGTCGTATGTATACATCAGCTCACACTGACCCACAGCGGCGGCGGCCTGTTTGGACGGGATGTCTTTCGGCCGCTCCCGCAATCCCAGCTTGCCCACGCCCATGCCGATGGCGCCGGAGGAAACCAGTATCAGCTCATGTCCGGCATTTTTAATGTCACTCATGATCTTGCACAGCTGCTCCACCCGGCGGATATTCAGATGGCCGGTGGGGTGCGCAAGAGTCGATGTGCCGATTTTGATTACAATGCGCATTTGCGTTCTCTCCCCGAATTTTTAGGCTATTATATCACTTTAGTCAGATGAAGTAAATAGTCTGAAGGTAAGTTTCCGGTAAATGTTTTTCATAGAAAAGGCGGGCGGCAAAATGCCGCCCGTCAGGGTTAATTCTTTTCCAGCAGCTCCAGTGCCGCCTGAATTTGGGGATCGTCCTCCGGTTCCAGTTGGTCGTAGTAGATGGCGGCGGCGGTTTCCTCGTCTACCGGCACAACCACGTCCGGCGTGATTCCCACCCCCGCCAGGCTGACGCCCTTGGGGGTAAAATACTTCCCCACGGAGAGACCCACCGCGGAGCCGTCACTCAGGCGCATGGTGTTCTGAAAATACCCCTTGCCGCAGGTTTTCTCTCCCACCACGTCGGCAACGCCGTACTCGCTTAAGGCCGCCGCGAAGAACTCCGCTGCGGAGTAGGAGTCCCCGTTCACCAGCACCGCCATGGGAATGTCCAGGCAATCCGCGTCGGAATAGTCCACCTTCTCCTTCCCGGCATAGTCCACCGTGCGGAACAGCTCTCCCTCGGGCAGCAGATAGTCCAGCACCTTTACCAGCTCCTTGGCATAGCCGCCGGGATTGTTGCGCACGTCGAAAATCAGCTTTTCCGCCCCCTGTGCAAGCAGCCCGTCAATGGCCGCGATGGCTTCCTCGGCGCACCGGGCGTCGAAATTCTCGATGGTCACAAGCCCGATATCGCCGCTCAGCATCCGCCCGCTGGCAACGACGGTCTGCACCTGCCGCCGTTCCACGGAGATCGTCACCCGCTCCCCGCGCCTGAGAACCGTCAGGGACACGTAGGTGCCTTCCTCTCCCCGCACCAGATTCCGAACCTCCGCGGCGGTCATTTCCCGGACGTCCTGGCCTTCCACTTCGACCAGCAGATCGTCCACCTGAACGCCCGCGACCTCGGCAGAGCTGCCCTCGTTCACGGCCTTGACCAGGAAGCCCTCCTGCTCCTTGGCCTCGATGGTGATGCCGACGCCCACGTAGGCGTTGTTCACCTGCTCCTCACGGGCGGCATATTCGCTGGCAGGGATATAGTAGCTCCACCGGTCATTCAGGGATTTGACCATGGCGGCCGCCGCGGCATCCTCCATGGCCGTCTGATCTGCGTCCCCGATAAAGCGCTCCAGGATCAGGCTTTCCAGCTGCTCCAGCTTAGAGCCGTAGGCATACCCCGGATAGCCCACCGCCGCCAGGGTCGCCACCGTGGCCAGCACTGCGACCAAAAGATAGCTTAAAGAGATCAGAATTTTCTTTTTCACGGAATAACCACCTCATAGAAAGGATTCCCACAGTCCATAGTATGAACTGTGGGAATGGTATTGAATCAGTACAGGGCGACGTAATTGCAGGGATTGACGTAGACGCCGTTGTAGGAGATGCCGAAGTGCAGATGGTCGCCGGTGGTAATGCCGGTGGCGCCGGTAGCGCCGATCAGCTGCCCCGCGCTGACGATCTGTCCGGCGGATACGCAGTAGCTGCTTAAGTGCATGTAGATGGACGAGAAGCCGTCCTGATGGTTGATCTGCACGTAGTTGCCGGCGGCATTGCCCCAGCCCGCTACGGTGACGACGCCCGCACGGCTCGCGTACACGGGGTCGCCGGTGCCGGTATCCAGGTCAACGCCCTGATGGTAGGAAGAAGCGCCCGCCGTGGGAGATTTACGATTGCCGAAGGGACTGGTGATGGAGGTGTAGCTGCAGGGAACCAGCCAGCCGCCGCTTCCACCGCTGCTGCCGCCGCTGCCCCCGGATGTTCCGCCGGAGCTGCTACCGCCGGTGCCGCCGGCCTGGGTCGTGGGAGGTACGGAGGTTGCCTTCCAGGCTTCCCATTCCCGCTGCTTCGCCGCGTTGAACTGTACTTCCATGGCGGCGATCTGCTTCAGAAACGCGTTTTCCTGCTCCTTGCATTCCTCTTCCAGCGCCTGGAGATCGTCGGCCTTTTGCAGCAGCTCCTGGAGCAGCGCCTCCGATTCCTTATTTTTCTCGTTCATTTCCGCCTGGGTGTCGTCCAGGTCTTTCTTGGTGGTTTCCAGCTCGCCCTTTTCCGTTTCCAGCTCGGCCTGGGCTTCCTCCACCTTGTTGGCGGCGTCGCTCAGCTCCTGCAAACGGCGCTTGTCGGAGGCCGCGATCTCCTCCACCATGTTCAGCCTGTCCAGAAGGTCGGAGAAGCTGTTGGCCTTGAAGAGAACTTCCCAGTAGGAAACCTCCCCCTCCTCCTCCATGGTGCGGATGCGCTCCTTGTTTTCCTGATTCAGGGCTTCCAGACGGTCTTCCGCCGTGTCCAGCTCGTCCTGCTTGTCGGCAATGAGCAGATTGTAGGCGGAAATCTGTTCGTTGATGTTGATGATCTGGGTGTTCAGAAGCTGAATTTCCTGATCGACCACGTTCTTTTGGGCGATCAGATCCGCAATTTCGTTCTCGTTCTCCTTGTACTGCTTCTTCACATCCGCAATCTGATTCTGTACCTCCTTGCGCTCCTGCTGCAAGGCAATGATCTGCTTGCGGATCTCGCCGGAGGATGCCGCACCGGCGAAGGTGGGCAGAATGCTCATCAGAAGCGTCAGCAGCAGTACCGCCGCCATGACACCGGCGAGGACGGATACCAAACGTTTTCGATTTTTCATAGGAATCTCCTTTTCACGATGGGGACGGGCATTGCCATCAGCAGACGCAATGCCAATGGATTTACAAGATATATGCCAATGGGTTTACATAAGTTCCTGCGTAGGAAATGCCGAAGTGAAGGTGGGGTCCGGTGGAAAGGCCGGTGCTGCCCACATAGCCAATAAGCTGTCCCTGGGACACGCTCTGTCCCGCGGAGACAACGTAGTTGGTCATGTGCATATAGATGGAGGCGAAGCCGTCCAAATGGTTGATGCTGACATAGTAGCCCGCGCCGCCCGCCTGATAGGAGGCCACCGTGACGGTGCCGGCTCTCGTGGCGTAGATGGGCGTTCCCTGATTGCAGGCCATATCAATGCCGTTGTGCATTCTCTGGGTGCCTAAAATCGGGTGGGTACGCATTCCGAAGGGACTGGTGATGGTATAGCCGGACACCGGGGTCGTCCAGGAGGCATTGGAGGGCGGGTTTTCCCCCTGCATGGCCAGCTTGGCCAGGTACTCGTCGTACTTTGCCTGCTTGAGGTCTTTTTCCTTGGCGGCAATTTCCTGCATCAGGTCGTCCTGAAGGGCTTCCGACTCGTCCATCATCCGCTGGTATTCCTCGGACTTCTTTTCCAGCTCCCGGAGCATGTCGTCGGACTCCGTGCGCTTTTCCTCCAGCTCGGCCTCCGCCGCCGTCAGCTCCTCCCAGGTGCCTTCCAGCTCGGTTTTTTCCGATTCCAGGCTCATGCGGGTGGCGGTGACGATGTCCGACGCGATACGCATTTCCTGAAGGCGGCGCTGGTCGGCCTGGGAAATCTCCTGCATCATGTTCAGCCGGTCAAGCAGGTCGGTAAAGCTGTTGGCCTCGAAAATGACCTGCCAGTAAGTAATGCTGCCGCCTTCCTCCATCGCCCGGATACGCTCCCGATGCTGCTCGCTCAGGGTGCGCAGCTCTTCCTCGGCGGCGTCCAGCTCATCCTGGGTGTCCGCAATGAGCTGGCTGTAGGCGGAGATTTGGGCGTTGGTGGTCTCGATCTTGCCTGTCAGAAGGGCGATTTCCTCGTCGATGGCTTCCTTCCTGCTCACGATATCGGCCATGTCGCTATAGTTGGCGTCGTACTGGCTTCGCACAGCGTCGATCTGCGCCTGGATGGCCTTGTTCTTTTCCTCCAGTGCGTTAATCTCCTTCTGGATTTCACCGGAGGTGGCGGCATCCGCCGGAACCGGCAGGATGCTCACCGCCATCACCGCCGCCAGACATAGGGCGACCAGCGATCTCACGGTTATCTCTCTGTGTTTGCTCATAGTTATACGTCCATAAACTTTCGGATAGAAGTCCAGCTGCCCACGATGCCGACGAACATACCGGCGGCGGTGAAGGTGGCAACCATGGGGAGCAGCAGCTCCTGGAAGGGTACAAAGTTGAACAGCTGCAAGGCGTCCACACTGCTGATCTTATTCAGCATTGCGTCGTAGCCCAGCCACTCCAGGCCGAAGGCCAGGATGGCGCCGATCATGCCCAGGGAGAAGCCCTCCACCACGAAGGGCAGCCGGATAAAGCCGTTGGTGGCGCCCACCATTTTCATAATGGCGATCTCGTCCCGCCGGTCGTACATGGCCAGCTTGACGGTGTTGGAAATGATCAGCAGGCTGACCACCAGCAGCACCGCGATCACCGCCACGGAGACGATGTGCAGCACGCTCTGAATGGTGGTGAAGCCCTCCGCCAGCTCGTAGGCCGCGTTGATCTTATCCACGCCGGGCAGCTGCAAAAGCAGCTCGGCGGTCTGCTGCATCTTGGTGTTGTCCTCCAGGGTGACCACATAGCGGTGGCGCAGATCCTGCGCCTGAACGCCGCTGAAGGCGCTGTCGTTGTCGTGGTCGCTGACAAAGTTCTGAAGCGCTTCCTCACGGGAAACGAACTTTGCCTCCAGAACGTTGTCCAGAAGGTTAATTTTGGTGCCGATCGACCTTGCTTCGGCGTCGGACAGGCTGCTGTCGATGTACACAAGAATTTCGCTGGTCTTATTTAAGTCCTGCACCATGATGTCCAGGTTATAGGCCAGCGCGGAGAAGCTGCCCACGATGATCAGACACGCCACCGTGACGCAGATAGCGGCAAAGGACATAAAGCCGTGCTGGAAAATGCTGCGGAAGCCCTCCTTGAGCAGGTATCCGATATTATTGAGCTTCATGTTTGCTTTCCTCCCCGATTCCGTCTCTCACCACGACGCCCTCATTGATGGCAATGGTGCGTTTATGGAACAGCTTTGCCAGATTCTGATCGTGGGTGACCACCAGCATGGTGGTTCCCAGATTGTTGATCTCCTGCAGCAGCGCCATAATTTCAAAGGAGCGCTCCGGATCCAGGTTGCCGGTAGGCTCGTCGGCGATGATGGTGGACGGATTGTTCACCAGGGCGCGGGCGATGGCAAGTCTCTGCTGCTCGCCGCCGGACATTTCGTCGGGATGGCGGTTCATCTTGCCTTCCAGACCCACCAGCTCCAGCACGTAGGGAACCCGTTCCTTGATCTCGGATTCCTTCGCGCCCACGACCCGCATGGCGAAGGCCACGTTCTCATAGACCGTCATTTTCTCGATCAGGCGGTAGTCCTGGAACACGACGCCGACGGTGCGGCGCAGGTAGGGAACCTCACGCTTGCGGATCCGCTCCAGGGAATAGCCATTGACGTGGACGGTGCCGGAGGTGGGCTTCAGCTCGCCGGTGATCAGCTTGATGATGGTGGACTTACCGGAACCGGAAGGACCGATCAGGAAGCAGAACTCGCCGTCCTCGATCTGCATGGTAACGCCGTTAAGGGCTTTGTTACCCTGCGTATAGGATTTTACAACATCAGTAAATTCAATCATATTCGCATCTTTCTCCCGTCATAGGCGGTATCGGAATTGCCGTTAACACAACCCCATACCGCCCGCAGTGTAACCGAATTGTAACACATCACAAAATCAATGTCAATCACATTCCGAAATAAATAGGGCAAAAGCGCAGATTTAACAGATTATCCACAATTATTCCCCCGATTTTTTCAGCTTTCTTTCATATTTCTCCTATATTACGCCCCAAAAACAGGAAACACTTTCCGTTTTGAAGCGCCCGATATGCAGAGACGGGGCTGCGCGTGCAGCCCCGTCAGGTATCGCTTTTTACCGGGTCTCCCGGGAAGTGAGGTACTTGCGCACCATCAGCGCCACCTTGAAGACAATGGCGTGGTCAAACTGCCGCAGATCCAGTCCCGTGAGCTTTTTGATCTTTTCCAGACGGTAGACCAGGGTGTTGCGGTGGACAAAGAGCTTCCGGGAGGTCTCGGAGACGTTCAGGTTGTTCTCAAAGAACTTGTTGATGGTGAACAGGGTCTCCTGGTCAAGAGAATCGATGGAATTCTTCTTGAACACCTCGCTGAGGAAGATCTCGCACAATGTGGTAGGCAGCTGGTAGATCAGACGGCCGATGCCCAGGTTTTCGTAGTCGATGATGCTCTTTTCGGTGTCGAACACCTTGCCCACGTCAATGGCGGTCTGGGCTTCCTTGTAGGAATCCGCCAGCTCCCGCAGGTGGTCGGACACGGTGCCGATGCCGATGACGGTCTTGATCCGCAGCTCGTTTTTCAGGGTGTCCTCCATGGACTTGGCGATCTTCTCCAAGTCCTCGGGGGTCGTCCCGCCGGTGATCTGCTTGATGACCGCCACGTCGCTTTCGTTGATGGACAGGACAAAGTCCTGCATCTTGTCCGGGAACATCCCCGCCAGCACGTCCACGGTGGCCACGTCGCTGTGACCCACCTGCCGGATGAGGAACACCGCCCGGGGGGCGTCGGTGGCAAAGTGCAGCTCCTTGGCGCGGATGTAAATATCACCGGGCAGAATGTTGTCCATGATGATATTTTTCACAAAGGTGCCCCGGTCGTGCTTCTCCTCATAGAAGGTCTTGGCATCGTTCAGGGCGATATAGGCCATCTGGCAGAAGCTGCGGGCAGTCTCGTCGTCGCCGGAGCAGAAAACGGCATATTCCAGCACATTGGAATTGCCCAGAATGGCCTTGAAGCTGCGCTGACCGAAGGTGACGATGCTGTCGGCGGCGTTAGCCACCTTCAGCGCGGCGTCCGTCCAGCGCTCACCCAGAATGGACATATCGGTGCAGGAAACCACGCACCCCTCGGTATCGATTACGCCGAAGCTGCGGTCCGTAATATCCCGCAACTGAACAATGACACTCTGAAAAACGCTGTTGGACATATCTACAGTCACTCCTTAGTATCTTGCATAAATGCGCATTTCACAAAAACGCATTATTATTATACACAGCTTTTGCGCACATTGCAAGTGCCTTTTGACATTTTATTGCAAAATCTCTTATGTTTTTTAGGTAATATACCAAGGTTTCCCGGAAGGCACTTCCCCGAAAGGCTGTATCTTCCATCAAAATGACCGTTCAGGGCTGGGTTTTGCCTTCCAGCAGGGCGATCTCCCCTTCCGTCAGCTCCCGGGTCCGGCCTCTCGGCAGATCGCCCAGCGTCAGCGTTCCCTCCTGTCGGCGCTCCAAATAAGTCACGGTCATGTTCCGGGACGCCATCATCCGCCGCACCTGATGGTACTTCCCTTCCCGGACGGTGATCCGGCTCTCCCCCGGCCCCAGCGGCTCCAGAAGCGCGGGCAGGCATACCGTGCCGTCCCGGAGGGTCAGGCCCGTGGCAAAGGCGGATATGTCGTCGGCATTTGCCCGCCCCTCGTGGCGAGCGTAGTAGACTTTCGCCACTTCCTTCTTTGGGGATATCAGCCGGTGGAGCAGCTCGCCGTCGTTGGTGAACAGCAGCAGCCCCTCGGTGGCCTTGTCCAGACGGCCTACGGGCCTTAAGTCCATGTGCCGCCACGCCTCCGGCAGCAGCTCCATGACGGTCTTCTCCGCCGCGTCCTCCGTGGCCGTGACGTAGCCTGCCGGTTTGTTGAGCATCACCACCATCCGGCGCTTTCCGCCCAAAGGCTGCCCGTCCAGTGTAACGGTGTGGACAGCGGGGTCGATTTTCCGGGAGCCGTCCTTTTCAGGATTTCCGTCCACGGTCACCCGCCCCGCTTTTAAGATATCCTTCACCTGAGAGCGGGTGCCTGCGCCGCTGCCGCACAGGAATTTGTCCAGTCGTTCCATAGCTCCTCCGTTCTGCGTCCCGGTTCCGGCGCATAGGCTGTACCACCGAAATATGAACCGGGAGGGATTTTTTATGATGGTTATGACCGCGAAGGTCAATCTGAAAAAGGTAATGATCGCCCTTGCCGCCGTGGCAGCGCTGATCGTGGCGCTGATTTTGCTGCTGGGCGGGGGTGGGGATTCCGCCGAGACTTCCGCGCCCACAGCTTCCAGCAACGACGGCCGGGTGAAATTTCTGACGGATCTCGGCTGGGACGTCACCACATCCCCCACAGATTCCAGTCAGGTACGCATTCCCGCCGCGTCCAGCGACGTGTTCGAGCGCTACAACGCCCTGCAAAAAAGTCAGGGCTACGACCTGAGCGAATACGCCGGGAAAAAGGTCATGCGCTACGTCTACAAGATCAACAACTACCCCGGCGCTACCGAGCCGGTCTACGCGACGCTGCTGGTCTACAAAAACCAGATCATCGGCGGCGACGTGACGGACACCGCCGCGCAGGGAAAGATCCGGGGCTTCAAGATGCCGGAAGCCACGACTGCTCCCACCGCCCCCAGTCTCCCCACGGAGACCGCCGCCACCGCGCCGGAGACGACCCAGTAAACATGGGGAAGCTGCCGCGTTTTTTATCTATGGTATCACACAATTCCGCTCTTGACAAGCGCCCCGCTCTGTGCTACTGTGTACCCGAACTGAACAGTATCTTCAGGGCGGGGCGAAATTCCCCACCGGCGGTAAAGGAAGCTTTGATTCAAGACTTCCCAAGTCCGCGAGCGCGTCAGCGTTGAATCGGTGAAACTCCGATACCGACAGTACAGTCTGGATGGAAGAAGATACGCAAAGGATATTTGCGTTTTTTCACGCCCTGGGAATATACCCAGGGCGCATTTTTGTTTTGAGGTGATACCAATGACCGATCTTTGGAAACAAATCTTAGACAATCTGGCATTCGTGGGCGTGAGCCTTGCCATCGTGGTTGGGCTTGCCCTGCTTGCCCGGCTGGCGGAGCATTTTCTCCCGGAAAAGCGGAAGGTCAGCCCCGCCCGGCGGGTCAGCATCATCGGCATCAGCGCCGCCATCGCCGCCGTGCTTCATGTGCTGGACTTCCCGCTGGTGATTCTCGCGCCGGAATTCTATAAGCTGGACTTTTCCGAGCTGCCCGTGCTGCTGTGCGGATTTTACCTAGGACCCAGCGCCACCGTGATTTGCGAGGGCGTGAAAATCCTGCTGAAGCTGCTGCTGAAAGGCACCTCCACCGCCTTTGTGGGCGATCTTGCCAATTTCGTGGTAGGATGCTCTCTGGTTCTTCCCGCCACCATTTTCTACCACACCCACAAGAGCAAGCACAGCGCTATCATCGGCCTTGCCATCGGCACGCTGGTCATGACCGTGTTCGGCAGTGCCTTCAACGCCGTTTATCTTCTGCCCAAGTTTGCCCAGCTGTACGGCATTCCGCTGGACACCATCATCGCCATGGGAACGGCCATCCGGGGCGGGGTCAGCAATGTCTCCACCTTCGTGCTGCTGTGCGTCGCGCCCCTGAACCTGCTGAAAGGCGCCGTCGTCTCCGTGCTGACGATGCTGCTGTACAAGCGGGTGGCAAGGCCTCTGTTCGGGCTGCATCAATAACGGCCAAAACTGCCGGGCGTCCTATTGAAAATCGAGCAATTCCTGTGATATAATATGTATGCATTGGGGGACGAAATTGTTGACAATATTGTATCAGAGGAGTTCATTATGAGAATTGAATTTGAAAATATCGTCCTTCGGGATATGATCGAGTCCGACATTGAGGACTATGTGCGTTGGTTCACCGTGGAGCGTGAATGGGAAAACTGGGATGCTCCCTGGGAAAAAGAGGACACGGATGCGGAAGCTGAGCGGAAACGCTGGACGGAATATTACGAATCCAGGAAAAATCGTCCGGATGATGTCCGTCGTTACGGGCTCGAAATCGAATGGAACGGAAGGCATATCGGCTCGGTAAGCGCCTATCGCATTGACGAAAACTATGAATGGATCAGAAATGCCGAGAATGGGCAGACTGTCCATTTGGCTGTCGGCATTGATATTTACGAACCCAATTTGTGGGGCAACGGAATCGGCACAAACGCTCTGCGTGCCTTTATAAATTACCATTTTAAAAATGGCGAGGACGAGATTTACGCGCAAACCTGGTCAGGCAATGTTCGTATGATTCATTGTCTTGAAAAGCTTGGATTTGTTGAGTGCGATCGTGACTCATGCACAGAAGAGGTTGACGGACAATATTATGATGGACTGACCTTCAGACTGGAGAAAAAATGATACGACCGGTCAAAACCTATGACGAATGCCGGACGTTTGCCACCAGCTTTCAGGGTGACCCCAGCTTTTCAGCTCCCATGCTGAGCAGCGAAGAACAGGTGCAATGCAATCTGGTCAGGCCAATCGGAAATCCTGACCGGTACTGCGTCTTTGGCGTCTACTGTGAAGAAACGCTCACCGGCCTGTTCGCATTCCTCGTTATCCGGGATGAACAATACGCCGAAATGCTGGTTGGCTTATCCCGCGAGAAAGCCGCCTATTCGGAAGCGCTCCAATATCTGGAGCAACACTTCCCCGGTTACGGCGTCGATTTCGTCTTCAATCCCGGCAACTGCCTGCTTAGGGAACAGCTGAATACGCGAAAAGCCGATTTTGAGCCGGAGCAGCAGAAGATGGTGCTGGAAGCCCCCGCGCCGGATATGGACACCACCGGCATCGTGCCCCTTTCCGACCAGTACGCAGAACAGTACTGCGCCATCCACAATAAAGATATGTACTGGACGGGCGAAAAGGTCATGCAGGCACAGGATCGTTTCCACACCTTCCTCGCAATCCGCGACGGCAGGGTCGTCGGTTACATAGATGTGACCTGTACGTTCAAGGAGAACGAACCGTTTGATCTGCTGGTTCTGGAAGAATACCGCCGCATGGGATACGGCCGGAAGCTGCTGGCAAAGGCGCTGGAAGCGAACGCGCCCAACGCCATGTCCGTCCTCATGGACGCGGACAATGTCCCCGCCATCCGCCTGTATGCGTCCATGGGCTTTGCAAAGAAACAGAATATTCTGACGGCACACTGGACAGTGCCGTCATCAGAATGATAACAAACAGGAGGTAATTTTTATGTGTGAACTTCTGAAAACCCGCCGCAGCATCCGCAAGTACCGCCCCGAGCAGGTGCCGGACGAATTGCTGGACGCCGTGCTGGAGGCCGGACTTTACGCCCCCTCCGCCATGAACAACCAGAAGCCCGTCATGGTCGCCGTCCGGGACAAGGCCACCCGGGATCAGCTTTCAGCCATGAACGCCGCCGTGATGGGTACCGACCGCGACCCCTTCTACGGCGCGCCCTGCGTCATTGTTGTGCTGGCTGACCCCACCTATCCCACATGGGTGGAAGACGGCACTCTGGTGCTGGGGAATCTGCTCAACGCCGCCCACGCCGAGCATCTGGGCAGCTGCTGGATCAACCGCGCCCGGGAGATGTTCGACACCCAGGAGGGCAAGGCGCTTCTGCGCCAGTGGGGCATCCCGGAACACTACCGGGGCATCGGCTGCTGCATTCTGGGCTACGCCGACGAAACTCCCGCCCCCAAGGAGCGGGCGGCGAACCGCATCCTGAAAATCTGACAAAGGAGAAAAATGATGGACTTTCTGGAAATTGCCCGCGCCCGGCAATCCTGCCGCAGCTATGACACAGAGCGGCCTGTGGAACAAGAAAAGCTGGACGCCGTGCTGGAAGCCGCCCGTTTAGCGCCCTCCGCCTGCAACGCCCAGCCCTACCATTTCACCGTCTGCCGGGGGCAGGCCGCCAAGGCCGTGGTCGCCGGGGTGACCGGTATGGGCATGAACAAATTCGCCGCTCAGGCGCCGGTGCTCATCGTAATCTCCGAGCGTTCCTACAATAAAACCGCCGCTCTTGGCTCCAGAGTCACGAAGGTAGACTACCGCTCCATCGACATCGGCATTGCCGCCGCCTATCTCACCGCCGAGGCTACCGCTCAGGGGCTTTCCACCTGTATCATCGGATGGCTGGACGACGCCAAGCTCCGGGCAGCCTGCGGCCTGAATCAGCCGGTGCGGCTGGTGATCGCTCTGGGCTACGCGAAGGAGGGCGATCCCCTCCGGGAGAAAAAGCGCCGGGACATGGGAGAGCTGGTGGATTACCGATGAACCGTCCCATTGTGACCGCATCCGGCGCTTTGGTCAGCCACTGCGTCCGTCTTCACCGGGGAGACGATCTGCTTCTCTCCATCCGGGAGCTTGCCCGGGAAAAGCATATTGCCGCGGGCGTGGTGCTTTCCGCCGTGGGCTGCGTCACGGAGGCGAAGGTGCGGGACGCCGGCGGCGTGAATATCCGCTCCATTGGAGAACACTGCGAGATCGTCAGCCTGAACGGCACCGTCAGCGAGCAGCGGTGCCACCTGCACATTGCCCTGTCCCGGGAGGACCTATCCACCCTGGGCGGTCATCTCTGCCCCGGCTGCATCGTCAACACCACCTGCGAGCTGGTGATTGGGGAGCTTCCCGGTGTCCGCTTCGGCGTGGAGCAGGACGGAGAAACCGGGTATGACGAACTGATCTTTGAAGCTATCTGACTACATGGGCGGCCATAATGAGCTGCACCCCTTGCCTCTCCCTATGGGAGAGGTGGCTGAGCGAAGCGAAGACGGAGAGGGCACACAATGGGGTAAAGCCCTCTCAGTCACCTTCGGTGACAGCTCTCCCAAGGGGAGAGCCAAGGGGCTGTACTGATCGCATGTTTGCACGGGAAATGGAGCGTATCCGCACCGATACGCTCCACTCACTGTTTTATGACCACCCATTAAATTGCCGCCCCTTTTTTCCTCTTGACACGGAGCCGTTTCCGTTGTACAATACATTTAACAATTCAGTTAATTGTTAAATGTTCGATCGGAGGTGAATCCCTTGGCGCTACAGCAGACCCTAAAAGCCCTGTCCGACCCGCCCCGGCGGGAAATTCTGAATCTGCTCAAGTCCGGCAGGCTGTCCGCCGGGGAAATTGCCGACCATTTTGACATCACCCCCGCCGCCGTGTCCCGGCACCTGTCCGTTCTGAAGGATGCCGACCTGATCTGGGACACCCGGGAGGGAAAATTCATCTTTTATGAGCTGAACACCTCGGTCTTAGAGGAGATCATGCTCTGGCTCACGGATTTGAAAGGAGGCGCTGCCCCATGATGAAGCAGTACAAAAAGAACTGATTGTCTCCACGCTGCTTGCCCTTCTCCCCATCGCCGCAGGGCTGCTTCTGTGGAACCGGCTTCCCGGTCAGCTTGCCACCCATTGGGGCATGAGCGGCGCGGACAGATGGAGCGGCAAGGCCGCCGCCGTGTTTCTTCGGCCGCTGTTGCTGCTGGCCGCCCATTATCTGGTGCTGTTTCTCGTTTTCCGCGACGCAAAGAACCGGAATCAGAGCAAAAAGGTGGTGGGTCTGCTGTTCTGGATAATTCCCGCCGTCTCCATCCTCGTCAGCGGCATCACCTACGCGGTGGCGCTGGGGTGGAAATTCCGGCTCGCCGGCCTTCTTTTCGCGGGGCTGGGACTGATGTTCGCCGCCATCGGCAACTATCTCCCCAAGTGCCGCCCCAACCGCACCGTGGGCATCCGGATTTCCTGGACGCTGGGCAGCGAGGAAAACTGGATCGCCACCCACCGCTTCGCCGGTAAGGTCTGGGTCATCGGCGGTCTTATAATGGTGCTTGCCGCTCTGCTTCCGGAGGTGCCGCGGATCATCGTCACCATTCTCGCCGTGGCCGCTCTGTCCATCCTTCCCATCGCCTATTCTTACCGCTACCACCGGATCCACGGGACGAAAAGCGAACCCGACCCGCTGTCCAAGAAAATCTCCGTTGGCATGCTGATCTTCACAGCGGTGATTGTGGTGTTCGTCGCGGTCATGCTGTTCACCGGCAATCTCCATTACCGGTTCGACAGCGACAGCTTCACCGTGGAAGCCTCTTATTTCGACGACCTCACCGTAAAATACGATGCCATCGACGGCATCGAATACCGGGAGGGCAACGTGGACGGCACCCGAACCTTCGGCGTAGGCAGCTTCCGGCTGCTGCTGGGAACGTTTGAGAACGCGGAATTCGGCACCTACACCCGCTACACCTACTACCGTCCGGAGGCCTGCGTCATTCTGTCGGTGAACGGAAAAACGCTGGTTCTCAGCGGCAGCAGCGCGGACAGCACGCGAACTCTTTACGATACCCTTGTGGCAAAAACCGGCTTATAACGGAAAGGAGAAAACGATATGAACACCGTATCTTCCGCAAGCATTACCGGCATGGTTGTCAGCCTGATTCTCTGCGTAGCGGCGCCCGTGGCGCTGTGCGTCCTGCTGAAACGCAAAACCGCCGCGAAGCTTTCCGACATGTTTCTTGGCGTGGTGATTTTCATCCTCTTCGCCCGGTTTCTGGAGCAGCTGCTCCACATGGCCATGCTCTCCGCCTTTGGGGAAAGGCTGACCGGCAATCTGTGGCTGTCCGCTCTGTACGGCGGCGCGGCGGCTGCGGTTTTCGAGGAATTTGGGCGGCTCATCGCCATGAAGTATCTGCTGGACAACCAGCTGGAAAAGGATACCGCCCTGATGTACGGCGTAGGCCACGGCGGCATTGAAGCACTGACCATCGGCGCCCTGACCTGCGTTTCCAACCTTGCCACCGTTTCCATGATCAACGGCGGCAAGCTGGAAAGCGCCCTCGCCGGGCTGGACGAAGCCGCCCGGGCGACCTCCCTGGAGACAATCTCTCAGCTGTGGACGCTTCCTTCTTACCTATTCTACATGGTCGGCGTGGAGCGGCTCATTGCGTTTGCTCTGCAAATCTGCCTGTCGTATCTGGTGTACCGCGCCGTGCGGTATCACCGCCGGGGCTTCTTCCTCGCCGCCATGGGCATCCACTTCGCCGTGGACGCCCTGGCCGTGCTGCTCAAGGACGCCGTCCCCATCCCCGCTCTGGAGGCCATTCTGGCAGTCATCGTCATCGTGACCGCGATCTTCACCGTCCGGCTGTACCGGGCAGAAGCGGAGAACGCCGTCAGCAACTGATTCTCCCATATTATCGTCCGCCCGTGGCTCTCCCACGGGCGGACATTCTTTCCCCGAAAACCGCAAATAAAACTTGACTATGGGGCATAATTCTTCTATAATGTTTGGAGCTATGGATATTTTTATCTGAGAAAGGATTTTGAATATGGCAAAAGAATTTAAGATCACCAGTCTGCGTCTTGCCGACCTGGAAAAGGAACTGAATTACCTGAAAACCACCCGTGAGCGCGAAGTCGCCGCCATGATCGCCGAAGCCCGCTCCTACGGCGACTTGTCCGAAAACTCCGAGTACGATGCCGCCAAGAACGAGCAGGCCAAGCTCTACGGCCGTATTGCCGAGATTGAGGACGTTCTGTCCCACGCCGTCATCATTGAGGACGAGAACGAGGCCAACGGCCGGGTGGGTCTGGGCTGCACCGTAGTGGTCGAGGACGAGCACGGCAAGCAGACCGAGTACCGCATCACCGGTTCTCAGGAGGCCAACCCCATGGAGTTCAAGCTCTCCGACGACTCCCCCTTCGGCCGCGCCGTGGTTGGCAAGGCCGCAGGCGAGACCTTCACCGTCAACGCCCCTGCCGGCTCCTTCACCATGAAGGTGGTCAGCGTTTCCCGCGAGGGCTGAGCCATGGCAAAGTTTGTACCGCAGCCGGAGCTGTCTCTGAATGACCAGATGCAGATCCGGCGGGAAAAGCTGGCGGCGCTTCAGGCCGAGGGGCGCGACCCCTTCGTCCAGACGAAATTCGATTTCAATGCCGATTCCGCTGCCATCAAGGCCGACTACGAAGCCTTCGAGGGCAAGACCGTCAAGGTCGCGGGACGTCTGATGAGCAAGCGCGGTCAGGGCAAGGTCATGTTCTGCGATCTGCAGGACCGCGCCGGCCGCATCCAGATCTTCGTGAAGATCGACGAGCTGGGCGAGGAAGAATACAACCGCTTCAAGAAGTATGACATTGGCGACATCGTCGGCGTGGAGGGCGAGGTCTTCAAGACGAAGACCGAGGAAATTTCCATCCGCGCCAAGGTCGTCACCCTGCTGAGCAAGTCTCTGCTGCCCCTGCCCAACAAGTTCCACGGCCTGACCGATAAGGAAGCCCGTTTCCGTCAGCGCTATGTTGACCTGATGGTGAACCCGGAGGTCAAGCGGAATTTTGTCATCCGCTCCAAGTTCATCAAGCACCTGCGCAACTATCTGGACAGCATGGGCTACATTGAAGTGGAGACCCCCGTGCTGAACACCATTGCCGGCGGCGCTGCCGCCCGTCCCTTCGTCACTCACCACAACACGCTGGATATCGATATGTACATGCGCATCGCCACGGAGCTGCCCCTGAAGCGGCTGATCGTCGGCGGCATGGATCGGGTGTACGAGGTCGGCCGCATTTTCCGCAACGAAGGCATGGACCCCAAGCACAACCCGGAGTTCACCACCGTGGAGCTGTATCAGGCTTACGCCGATTTCCACGACATGATGGACATTGCCGAGGGCGTCTACACCACCTTTGCCAAGGAGGTTATGGGCAGCTACGAGCTGGAATGGATGGGCGAGAAGATCGACCTGACCCCCGGCTGGCCGCGGCTGACTATGGTCGAAGCCGTCAAGAAGTACGTAGGCGTTGACTTTGGCGTCATCACCGACGACGCGAAGGCCGTAGCCGCCGCCAAGGCCGTTGGCGTTGAGCTGGCCGACGCCGCCGAGAAGACATGGGGCAATGCTCTGTATGCCTGTTTCGACCAGAAGGTCGAGGAGCATCTGGTGCAGCCCACCTTCATCACCATGTACCCGGTGGAGGTCTCCCCTCTGACCAAGAAGTCCCCGGAAGATCCCCGTCTGACGGAGCGTTTCGAGTTCTTCATCAACCGCAGCGAAATGGGCAACGCCTATTCCGAGCTGAACGACCCCATTGACCAGCGGGAGCGCTTCATGAAGCAGGTCGAGCAGCGTGAGCGGGGCGACGACGAGACGGAGATGCTGGATGAGGATTTCCTCACCGCGCTGGAATACGGCATGCCCCCCACGGGCGGCATGGGCATGGGCATCGACCGCGCCGTCATGCTCTTCACCGGCGCCGATACGATTCGGGAGGTTATCCTGTTCCCGACTATGAAGCCCCAAGACTAAAAAGTCATTGCGCTGCAATAACTTTTGCCCTCATATTCTTCAGTTGACAACAAATTGACAACAATTTCGTATATCAATACGAAGTGATGTGACGCAGGATGAAGTTTTGTTAGACCCCAGCGCAAAACAGCACTTATCATTTGAGGACACTTTCTGTACGAATTTCCAGAAAGTGTCCTTTTCTTTTTGCAGGATGCAGCATCTGTCTTGACAAATTCCAATTTGAAAGGATTTTGAACGAATGATTAGTGGACAGACAAAAGAATACTTTGAACTTGGAAAGCGAAACGATGTTCGTGAGCATGCAAAGAGGCTGCGCCGGCAATTTCTAAGGTATAAAGACGCGGAGATTGTTTACAGCATCCACCATAAGAAGCTTCTGGAAATGGCCAACAAGGCAGGCGCCATTTATCGTATCGATGGCACTGTGCTGATTAACCGGGATATCTTCGATCAGTATCTGGAGCAGTTTCATGAACCCAGTACCCTTACGCATGCGGAGGAAAAACAATGAGCGGGAACCTGTGGATGTTTTCTGATAAGCTGGATGATGAAGATATTGAGATCATGAAGCATGAGTTTATCACCTACTATCAAGGCGCAGATTATTACGGTTTGGGCTTGAAGATGTTTACCAGATTGGCTCACGAAGCAGGCGCTGTTTACAAGATAGGCAAGAAGGTGCTAATCCGCCGTACTATCTTTGATGAATACCTTCGGCAGCAGTATCGTATCGAGCAAACGGAATCGTCGCTTGCCATCGATGGAAAAGAGGCGTCCACAAGGCAGGGAACGCTTGTACTGGACACCGATAGCGGTCGCATGAACATTCGGTTTGGCTTAAATGACTACTACGGTTTTCTCTCCTGCGGAACGCGAATGGAAGTGCGGGTAGACGGAGAATGGATCCCGACACGGCTTGAGATGGCTGACAACTGGATCCTGATTGGTATTGAAACAAAAGATATCACCGGCCTGACAGTCAGAATCAAAAAGCGATGCAGCAACAAATGCAACTATGCATAGCTGTGTACTCCGGGAAGTCCGATTCTTAACTTCTCCCACATTGGAGGTGATAATTTCTCATTTGCTCGGAGCATCCGAATAGCTCCACATAATTTGATATAGCGCAACTTTCCAAATCCTGCCACACAGGATGGGACCCCGGACGGTTTCTGTCACACCGTTCGGGGCCTTTTAGCATAGTGACATATTCGGATTATGAAAATAGGAACATTGGTGCCGCAGCGAGACACAGGCCGGATGGACATTCGCTTCTCTCCCAATAACTATTACGGAGGATTGCATTGCGGTGAAACCTTAGATGTAAAGATCAATGGGAGATGGGTTTCCACTCGTATTGAAATGGGAAACGATTGGTATCTCGTCGGCGTCGATACGGATGATCTCGTCGGTTTGATCGTCCGAATCTAAAAGCATAACTGGCCAGTAGGAGCATCCTGCTGGCCTTTTCTATTTCACAGGGAGGAAAGCAACATGAAGTGTCTGCGCAAATATCAGTGGGTCAAGCTGCCCAGAGATATTCCGGATATGGGAAAAGGGCTGATGGCCTACTGGGCCATGCTTGCCTTCCGCGCAGCCTTCCGCAAGGGCAATGCCAGTTACTGCGGCCACAGCAATCCCGTAGCACCCGGAATGTGGGCGGGTGGTGTTGTCGGTCTCAAGAGTATTCTGGGTGTCAGGAGCCGTACCAAGGCGCTGCAGATACTCGGCGAGCTTTCCTCCCTTGGCTTTCTGAAATACTCTCTTGACAGCCAGACAAAAAAGCTGACCTATGAGATCACCGATTGGGTGGTTAAGTGTTCCGGGGCTGAATGTATGTCCGGGACCGTTTACGCTTCCACAGGGTATGGTTTTCTATGCCTGCCGCGGAACATTACGCAGCGGCTGGCAAACGCTAAGAGAGTTTTCGATGAAGCGGATGCATGGCTTGATCTGTGGTGTCATACCACCTATGAGGACTATGGGAACGCCTTCTCGTTTCTTGCACCTGTCGTGCAATACGGTAGATTCGGGAGCGTCCTGACTTTGGAAACGCTGGGAGAGCGTTGGGGCTGGGAGAAAACAAAGGTATGGAGGTTCTTCAAAAAGCATGGGGATGTCTTTTCTCTGTACCGGCTGCCCAGTTCCTATGGCTGTCTCGTGTTTAACGCTGCCTATCCAACCGGGGCTGATATTCAGCTTCCGGAGCAGGAGATGGTTATGCGTATTTTGCGTGAAATACTTATTTGCTCAACTTACAAGTACAAGGGCAACAGTGAGAACTTACGTGTAAACCACATGGTTGCATGGTATAGCAAAACGGTCATTTCGTCCCAGCAGGTACAGCCTGTTTCTGCGGCTCCAGTATGCCGCGTTGCGCTTTCTGTCCCCATAACGCGCGCGTATCTTTCTCATGGTTGGAACTGTAAGCATTGTAGGAACTACCATTATGCCTGCCCGGGTATGTTAACGGGAACACCCTGTTTTTTCCGTTCTGGGTACGAAATCAGAGGGCCGTGTACACAAGTCGAAAATCACGAATACAACAGCAAGGAGATTTTGCTATGAAAAGTAAAAAACCGTCATTATACGATGCACAGGAGAAGCAGATTCAGCTGCAATCCGCCTCCTTTGTAGATTTCCTGACACGGAAAGGGGTTCTTGAAGATCACAACATTGATAACGAGCGTGTTCGGAAGGCCAAAAAGGATACCGCACAGAGAGCGTATCACAATACCGAGGTTTTGCTGAGCCAGTATCGCCTGATTATCTGGGTATTGGAGTGCATTCCCGGAGAATTATCCGACGAGCTGGAAGTTCCTGTGCATGACATCGACGCTCTGGCGGAGAAAATCGATATCCAGACCTCCCTCGAAAACGCACGAATTGAAAGCCGGGTAAATGCCATGATGAAGACCCGATATCTGGTTGATCGCATCCATGAGGCTCTTGCGGTTATCCGGAAGAAACCCGGCAACGGAGAAGACCTGTACTCCGTCCTCTATACGACATATCTTGACCCTGTTGAGAGAAAGCATGAAGAAATTCTCAGAGAACTCCGCATGACGTCAAGAACCTATTACCGCTTACGGAGGGAAGCCATCACAATCATGTCCATCCGACTGTGGTCTGCCCCCTCCGGGGAAACTGCCTCGTGGCTTGAAGTCCTCACCATCCTTGAAGAGATGTAAAAGGCGGGATGACGAATGGGATGAAACATATGGAAACATTTTGGCAGGTCTTTGCTGATGACTAGAGAATGGCAATGTGATATAATCTTATCGTCCAAAGTGGACGAAACGATCAGGCACTGTTTTGAGAGCTGATTTTGGCTCCTCAGAATGGTGCCTTTTGTCGTTTCATCACCAAGAAAGGAGGAAGTAGCACATGGTTAAACAGATTACCAGAGGCAAAGACATCGCCCGAAACACCTACTGGTCCGCAGTTGGTATGGCCGCGGCCACCATGCTGGCAGTCCAGCCCGTTTTCGCAGACACCATCTGGGATCGTTTCTCTACGATCCTGAAGGATGTTTACGGTCAGGTCGTTGCCATCAGCACTATCGTTGCCGTTACAGTCGCAGCCATTGCACTGCTGATCCGCATGATTTCCCGCAATCAGCGAGCTGTTGAAGAAGCTACCAGCTGGCTGAAGCGCATCGTCGTGACCTGGATCATCCTGAACTCTCTGGGCTTCGTTGTAGCCTACCTGCAGCCCCTGATTCAGGGCGGCAGTTACTCCGGCTAAGCGAGGCATAGGGAATATCCAGACTTACCGAGGAGGTGATACCTATATTAGACTGGATATTCGAGGGTATCGTCAATTGGGTGGCAAGTATCGTTTCCCGGCTGTTTGACGCGGTATCCGGGCTGTTCCTTGAAGCGCTCGGTACCGATATGACGGCGATGGAAGAATACTTCCCCTTCGTCACCAAAGCCTACGATGTCATGCAGGTAACAGCTTGGGCGATCTTAATTCTGATTACCATATGGCAGCTGTTTCGTGCATTTGGAGGCCCCATCACAGAAGCTGAAAACCCTTGGCATCTGCTGCTCCGGAGTTCTGTCTACGGCCTTCTGATTGGCTATGCCAAGCCCATTTTTTCCCTGTGCCTGAACATTGCACGGGCGCCCTATACAACCCTTATGGAATTATCCACGACCGCAGAGGATTTCACCTTTGCGGGCGTGGAACAAAACCTCACCAATGGTCTGGTGACAATCGTGTCAGCTGCAACCGTTGTAGGTCTGATCCTGATCCTCATTCTGGAGATTTCTCTGGGATGGAACTACTTCAAGCTCCTGCTGGAAACCGTAGAACGGTACATCGTTGTTGGTGTTCTGTGCTATACCTCGCCTCTCGCCTTTTCTATGGGCGGCTCCAAAACCACGAACACCGTGTTCAAGTCCTGGTGCAGGATGGTTGGTTCCCAACTGCTGCTCCTTGTCATGAACGTCTGGTTTCTTCGTGGTTTTGCGTCCTCCATGGGGCAGTTCATTGCAAACGGCGGTGCATTGACCACCGGTAAAGGAAGCATCTTTCTGTGGATGTTCTGCGCACTGGCTTATCTGAAGTGCGCCCAGCGATTCGACAGCTATCTGGCCTCCATCGGCCTGAATGTGGCGCAGACCGGATCCAGCATGGGCATGGAACTGATGATGGCTGCCAGAGTCATCTCCGGGGCAGGCAGCAGTGTTCGCAGTGCGGGCAGTGTCTTCGGCCGGGGCGGAAATGCCGCTGCTACCGGAACCGGTGCTGCCGCAAATGGCTTTGCCTCCGGTTTCGCTTCCAGATTCAGCCCCAACTCCTATGTCCGTGATGCCGTTGTAGAAGGTGGCTCCCGCATGGGCTTCAATGGCGGTGCCGGATTCGTTGGCCGTGCCTTCGGCGGCATCGCTGCCCGGAATGGCGCTGCCTTGAATGGGAACTCCATTTCCTCTGTAGCGGCCAGATCGCCCAGTACTTCCGGCACGATTGCCGGTGATATAGCGGATCGGAGCCTTGGCAACTATATGCCCCAGATGCAGGGATTCCAGCTCCAGGGAACGCAAATTACAGGCGGTCACATCAGCACGACCGCAGTTTCCGCGGATGGCAAATCGGCTTCTGTGGATATGTTCAACGCTTCTCAGTTTGAAAAGCCAGAAGTTCCCCACAGCGTGGTTACTGCAGCTGATGGAAGTCAGTGGTATCAGATGGCCAGCGGCGAGGGGCGCGGTGCCTTCTACGATGTACCCACCTTTAACGGTATTGGCGCAGATATGCCCAACACAGTAGCGGGAGACGGTGCTTTCAGAGCATCCCAGCCCAGCGAAAACAGCCAGAGCTTCGGTGAGACGCTTACCCACGATAGCGTTGAAGGACATCCCGGTATGGTAACTTACCCCAGCGTAGCAGATGGAATTGGTGCAGCGGATATCCCAGCTCCGGAGAGTACCCTGCTTACAGGAGTTGCTGCATCCCCCGCGAGCGGAGAGGATCAACCGCCCATTGGATATGGAAACGGTGTTCCCTCCATGGATACCGTTTACGACAACGCCCCCGAAGCACGGCACATTGGTGCTGCATATGCGGGTGGCTTTGGCGAGTCTTCCCAGAACGGCGCTCAATTTGCAGATCATGGAGAAAACGTTGGGCAGAGTTTCTACTCCGAGGCACCCCTTGTGGCAGCAACCTTCCCCAACGCACCGGATGGCACTTCCCTCCGTACCGTGGGCGATGGTGTTATCGAAGCCAGTTCCCCGGATGGAGGCAACACGCTCTGGTACAATAGCGCCTACTATCAGGAACCCGATGCGCCCCACAGCGTCATGCAGTCTTCCAACGGTGTGGATTGGTATGCCATGCAGCAGCAGGGTAACATTCCCCAGTTTGAAGCTGGCGAGGCCGCAGCTGCCTATAATCAGGCGGCCTTCCAAAACTTCATGCCCGGTTATGATCTTCCTGTCTCTCAGGTTGACGGCACGCACCGTCAGGACGGCTACTTTGAAGTTCGGCACGAGGATGGTTCCGGCACGAAGTTTTATGATATCGCCAGATATGCCGCACCCCGTGGTGACTATCAGGTCTTCGAGGATTCCCGCGGCAGTCAGTGGTACGCAATTCAGGGAGATGCCGCTGTCGACCGCAAACCCGTCTACGAGAATGGCAAGCCTGTCTATGACAATGGAAAACTCCGCACAACCAATGTGGAAACCATTCGTTACAAGCAGACGCCCACCCGATTCGCTGAGCCTGAAAAGCGCGGAGATATCGAACGAAAGCCCCCAAAAAGAAAAATGTAACCAGATGGCCATGGTTGTGAATCTCACGATCATGGCCTTTTTTCATTCCAAAATGGAGGTGATTCCATGGCCGAGCCGGAAAAAGATCAGATCGGCGATGGTCAAGACAATTTCGGTCAAGCTGCCGGGAAAGCAATTCAGGCAGCGAAGCAAATCTCCCATGATGCTGCCGCAGAGGCAGCCGTAAAAGGTGCAGAAGCAACAGCAAATGCGGCCGCCGCAGTGGTTCAAGCCGGTGCGGAAAGCGGCAAAGCCGTTGCTGAAATCGCCGCAGGCACTGCCGCCGGAGGCCCGTGGGGCGCAATTCTTTCCGCCGCGTGGGCAATGCGCCACAGCTTATTCAAGGTTCTGGTCTGCATCTGCCTGTTCCTCCTGATTATCGTCATCCTTATCTGCTCCATCCCGAGTATCGTTCTGGACAGTGTGTTTGGTCTGAACGGGGTTCCTCCCGCAGAAGGAGTCACGCTGGAATCGTCCTACTCAGAAATGTCCAATGCGGTATCGGCAGTGATCGACGCAGGGTATGACCAGTCTCTCGCCAGAGTCGAGGAAATCATTCTGGATGGCGGTTATGACTATGACCTTTCCATGGATGCCCTTATCAACCATGCGCAATCGTCTGCCGGTTATGATGTCTGTTACATTCTGGCTGCCTATTCCGCTTCCTTACAGCAGAAAGGCACATCCGTGGAGGATATGGTGGCAAAGCTGGCCAGAATCTCCGATCAGATGTTTCCGGTTTCCTACGTAGAACGGCAGCAGGAAAGGCTCGTACCTGTAAGTTATTCCACTTACAAACCCGTGACAGTAACCGTTGTGACACGCATTGAATCGGCAGGCATTGTCAATAACGTTCCCCGCTATAACTACACCACTGAACGGCGGCGCTACTATCTTCCGGACGAGGCAAATGAATCTGATGAAGAAATCACGGTTCCGAAATACAAAGCCGTTTCCGTAAAAGTACCGACCTACTCTGGTGGTAAGATTTCCGGCACCCGGACAGAGACCTATTATGAAACAGACGGTGACGAAACGCTTGAACCAACCACCGAAATTATCAAGTATGTGGAATGTACCATTTCGCCCTTCGACAATTCGGTGATCCTGGAAGCCTTTGGCATTGACACCTCAGCACAATACCCCCAATTCAATCTGACCTACGGTGAGGTAATTCAGAATATGGCCAACGCCTTAAAGATGACCCTGTACGGCACTTTGGGAAGCGGCACGTCCGTTCCCCTCACAGATGCTGAGCTGATCGCATTTGTCAACAGCCTCAGCTGTAATGACACCAGAAAGCATATCGTCACAACCGCTCTGTCGCTGGTTGGAAAGGTTCCTTATTTCTGGGGAGGCAAAAGCGAAGCAGGATGGAATGACGAATGGAACACTCCCAAACTGGTTACTGCCGCCGGATCAAGTTCCACGGGAACAATTCGTCCGTATGGGCTGGATTGCTCCGGGTTCACTGACTGGGTGTACAAGACCGCCCTTAGCATCAGCATTCAGGCCGGTTCCTGGGCGCAATACACGAGCTCCACTCCCATTTCCGAATCGGAGCTTCTTCCCGGTGATCTCGGTTTCCTCATGAATGACAGCGGAACTACAGACCATGTTCTTATTTTCGCTGGTTACGATGAGGGCGGCAACAGGAAATGGGTACATTCGGAGGGGGGCATTGGCGTCCATATCAGCACCCCCAGCTATGACTCCAAACTGGTCCTGCGAAGGCCCTCAGGAGTTGATTTCGAGCAGGATGTCAGCAGCCCCGCCTATGGTGAACCGCTCTACTCCCTTGAAGTCAATGTGACCCATTACTGTGCCTGCACCAAGTGCTGCGGTCCCAATGCCAAGGGCATTACCGCCAGCGGCAAAAGAGTCGCGGTCGGTATGCCCACCACAATTCGTATTGTCGTCATGACCGTGACCCTGATTCCGCTGGCAGTGGTCGCATTCATGGGCATTGGCGGAGACTCTCTGCTCCAATACCTGGGGCATATCCTCTCTTTCTGGGAAAACCGGCGGGTATTACACTTCAGGAGGATCGGATACAAGTATGACCCAAAGCAGCTCAAAAAGCCCGGGCGCAAAGGCAAGAAGAAAGAAGCCGGAAAAGCTTGAGTTTGTTCAGCCTTTCATCCCGGTCAAGGATATTCGCAATGGCATCGTGGAAACCACCGATGGCCGGTACGTAAAAATCCTTGAAATCGAACCCATCAATTTTATGCTCCGATCTTCTGAGGAGCAGTACAACATCCTATCGTCCTTCGCCAGCTGGCTGAAAATCTCCCCCATGAAGCTGCAGTTCAAATCCATCACCCGGAAAGCGGATTCCGACAAGCACATTGCTATGATCCGAAAGGAGCTTTCCATGGAGGATAACGCACAGTGCAGAGCCATGGGTGAGGATTATATCCGGCTGATTAAGGATGTCGGCTCCAGAGAAGCGCTGACCCGGCGCTTCTTTTTGATTTACCAGTACGAAGCCATCGGAAGAAGCGAATCGGATGATTATTCCAAAATCTACAGCATGTTGGTCAGCGCGGAGCAGAATGCACGCGCTTATTTCATGCAGTGCGGAAATAACATCATCCAGCCCAAGAATCCCGACCAGGCGGTAGCAGAGATCCTGTATATGTTCTTCAATCGCCGCTCCTGCGTGGATGAACCGTTCACCGACCGCGTCAATCGGGTCATCATCGACACCATGGCCGCCAAAGAAAAGGTCATTGGCGTTGATCCCATCCCGCACATCTCTGTCCGTCAATTTATTGCCCCCAGAGGTCTGGACTTATCCCATTACAACTACATCGTCATGGATGGCAGGTATTACTGCTTCCTCTACATCAAGGGGAACGGGTATCCCAGTACCGTGCGGGGTGGTTGGATGTCCAGCCTTATCAATGCCGGTGAGGGCATCGATATTGATGTCCACCTCTCCCGGGAGAACCGGAGCAAAACCATTGACAAGGTCGCCCAGCGTATCCGATTGAACCGCACCAAGCTCAAGGGTATGCAGGACACCAGTACCGATTACGAAGAACTGACCAACTCCATTCAGGCGGGCTATTACATCAAAAATGGCATTGCCAACCACAACGAGGATCTGTTCTATATGTCGGTATTCGTGACCATTTCCGCAAAGACCTACGATGAGCTTCTGTGGCGCAAGCAGCAGATGATCGATATGCTCAAGTCCATGGATATGTACCTCAGCGATTGCCGCTTCCAGCAGGAGGATGCCCTGCGCAGCATCATGCCTTTCCTCCAGATCAGTCCCAAGCTGCAGAAGAAAACCCAGAGAAATGTCTTGACCAGCGGTGCAGCGTCCACCTATATGTTCACCAGCTTCGAGATGTCTGACGATTCCGGTGTACTTCTGGGCGTCAACCGGCATAACAATTCTCTCTGCATTGTTGACCTTTTTAATACGAAGATCAACAAGAACGCGAACCTGACCATGTGCGGCACCAGCGGCGCCGGCAAGACCTTCACGCTTCAGCTTTTGGCTCTGCGTATGCGAATGCGCGGTATTCAGTGCTATATTATCGCCCCCATCAAGGGTCATGAATTCAAACGGGCCTGCAGCAAAATCGGCGGCGAGTTTATCAAGATTGCCCCCGGTTCTCCCCACTGCATCAATGTCATGGAGATCCGGCACACGATTTCCCCGGAGATGGAGCTGATTGACGAGGTTGACTACAACGATATGGACTCCATGCTGGCCAGAAAGATTCAACAGCTCATGATCTTCTTCTCCCTGCTGATTCCTGACATGACCAATGAGGAGGAGCAGATGTTGGATGAGGCGCTGATCAAAACCTACAACGCGTTTGGCATCACCCACGATAACAACTCGCTGTATGCTGATGCGACGTGCTTCCCACCGAAGCTGAAGAAAATGCCCATTCTTGGTGATCTTCATAAGCACCTGCTGGAAAATACCATGACAATGCGTATTGCCGCCATCGTCAGCCGTTTTGTGACCGGTTCTGCCCAGAGCTTCAACCGCCAGACGAATGTGGATCTGACCAATAAGTACATCGTTCTGGACCTCTCCGAACTGAAAGGCAAGCTGCTCCCTGTCGGTATGATGATTGCCCTGGATTATGTCTGGGACAACATCAAGGCCGACCGGACCAAGAAAAAGGCTATTATGATCGACGAGATCTGGCAGCTCATTGGCGCGTCTTCCAATAAACTGGCCGCCGAGTTCTGTCTGGAAATCTTCAAGGTTATTCGTGGTTATGGCGGTGCCGCCATCGCAGCCACGCAAGACCTCAGCGATTTCTTTAGTCTGGATGACGGCAAGTACGGACGGGCTATCATCAACAATTCCAAAAATAAGATCATTCTGAATCTGGAGCAGGACGAGGCCCAGTACGTCAAAGATGTGCTGAAGCTGACCCGCACCGAAGTACGCTCCATTACCCAGTTTGAGCGTGGTGAGGCCCTGATCCACAGCAACAACAATAAGGTTCCTGTGGTTATCAAAGCCTCTGCGGAGGAAAAAGAAATGATTACCACCGACCGGGCAGAGTTGGAAGCGATCCTGCGGAAGCGCCAGAAAGAAGCCACATAATCAACGGGCGTTGTACGCATTTTCCTGTTTATGCGTATAACGCCCAAAATGAGTACAAGGAGGGATACAAATCATGGCTCTTATGGAAGATGAACGTCTGGTTCTACGTTGGCTCAGTCAGTACGGGCCTTTGCGTTTGCCGCAAATTTGGGGGTTGCTCCACTACAAACCGCAGCGCTCTGTCAACAGGCTTGTTCAGAACATGAAGCGTACCCGCAGGATTGCCGCCATAGAAGATGGTGCGTATCTGGCAGTCGATCAATACTGCGAACCAAAGCAGCGAATGATTACCGCCGTCTGGGTATTGCTCCAATTCATCGAGCAGATTGACCCCGAAGCCCACTGGCAAGCGGACGCCCCGGCACAGATTTCTTTTCTGAAAGATAAAACCGCATACGAAATCGTGGTTCTGTATGAAGACGAGGACCATTTGGTTCGACTTCTTCAGCCTCAGGAGGATACAAAATACATTCTCGTTGTCCCGAATATGGAATTTGCGAATAAGCTGCTGCTCCCGGATGCGCCGTGCCTTTTCGCAACAGTCGATCAAACCGAATATGAGGCGCCCAAAATCACTTTTTATTCCAGTTAGGAGGAAAGCAATATGCCCGAAAAAGATTCCATCTTTATGAAAACCTCCAGCAGAGCACTGGGCATTCTGACCCAGCTCCATAGCGAAACCGCTCAGGCGATGTACGCATACACAGTCGGGCGGCAGCAGGAAGCAAACGAAATGGCTCTCAGCAATGCAATCCTTGCAGAAAGACTGGTTGGCTGTTATCGGGTTATCCCCACCCTTCTGGGGTCTCCCAGCGCTAAAAAGGCAGTTGAGCAGATCATGCTGGATGAAATTCCCGTCGAAATTGGCTTTACCGAGGACGGCTGGTTTTCCCTCCGGCTTCCTCGGCTGCTTCCTCGAAAGGAGCGTGGCAAAGGCTCCGTCGAATACATTCGAGGCTTTTTGGGGCCTGCCATGCAGCGCTTTTTCAAAGAGGAATCTCCCGTCCGCTTTGACGACTGTGTAATCATCTACCGTCACATCTATGACCGGGAGGAACCGGAGCGCAGACACCGGGATCACGACAATATTGAAACCAATTTCGTAACGGACATTGTAGCCCTGTATGTCATGACGGACGATGCGCCGCTGCGCTGCCGGCATTACTACTGCAGCGCAGCGGGCAGTAAGGAACACACCGAGGTTTATGTCGTATCTGAGCAGGATTTCATGCGTTGGTATGAAGCAGAAAAAACATTTCCAGACGAGGGGGTGAAGCTCCATGCGCAGACCACCTTTTGGCCGGAAAAAGCTATCCCAAAACAGGGGTAAATTCCCACAGCGGCTTATCTACACGCCTCGAAATGCGAAAAGGCCCTGTGTCCCAAGGAAAATTCCATCTCCGAACCGTTCCGATTTAGCCAAGAGGAGCAGGCATGGGGACGAAAATGCTCCATTTCGAGGTAAGGAAACATGACCACCATAAAGCAGGATTCCCATGTGTACAGATTGCTCACATTTCTTTCCTATGTCGGGGAGTACCCACTGTGTTCTTTGCAGCTATTCGGAAGCAAAGAGGTGTGGCGCAAACTGATTCACAAACATTCCCAGCGACAGGAATATCGCATCCCCGGCCATGCCGATAAGATCACCTGTCGGCTTCTTCTGATTACCGGCAAGGGCAAGAGTAAATCTGTCCGGCTATCCAAAGGAGGGCAGAATATCCTTGAGATCGTCAATCCCAATGCCGCCCTTTACTATACCCAGAATTACCTTCGCCATAATCATGCCGGTGAGGCCAAACGGTTGGATCGTTTCCATCGGGTGGCCGAATCCGCTGCCCTAATCAGTCTGGCAGGATTTGAGACCTGCCCCTATAGGCTGCCCCAGCTTCAAATGGTCACAATCCGCAAGATTGTTACGGATGCGCCTTCGTTCTATATCAGCAAAGAACTCAAGTATGTGGGCGATGATGATGTCAACAAAACCAGCTTTTCCAGAATAACAGGGGCTCTGTTCTACCCCGGCGGATGTTACGCCGTGTACAACAGCCGTGACTATCTGATGAACTGGAATGGCAGAGGCGAGGCAAAGGTCAGGCTCCACCTTACGGAGATTGCACGCATGAATGCAGATGTGGATGATGTACAGTCGGCTATTCTTTTGGGTACAGGGTACGAAATCGCTGAAATAACCTTGCGTACCCTATGGAAGACCAAACGGGCTGAAACAGAGTTTACCGTCATCTACGACCATCTTCATTTCATCCCTCTGAATGGATTCGGCGTGCGCCTTCTGAAAATACTGGCCACCCCAGACTGGAATGAAACATTGCTGGATCTTCTGTTCGATCCGAATGACAGATCCTATGGTACAGGCGTTTTCGAGTATGACGCTCGTGAAAACGGCATTTATCTGTTTTCATTTCTGGATAGTGACATTACCCGATTGAATCATTTCATAGATGGGGCAAAAGGAATCGAGAGAGAAACAGCGGTTATCTGCTTTCCGGAACAGGCTGCCTTTGTTCGTAATATCGTTGGGCCAAAAGTCGGCATCAAGACGGTGACAATGGAAATGATAGAAGATGCCCTCTGCCCGAAAGGCGGTGATGCAGATGAATGACAAACAGCGCAAGGCCGCAATTATAGTCGCCTCCATCCTCGGATGCGGGGCGCTTTTCTATCTTGGCGGTCTGCTGGGTCAGGCGTTTACCAACTATACTATCTGGATGGAGTCCGGTGGTATGTGGGGACAGACACAGATTGCTGCCCCAGATTGGAATCCGGTCGTATGCTTTCTGAATGCATTCAGTTGGAACGGCGTCAAAGCGATCCTCCTGATCGCAGCCGTCGGAGCCGGTATTGTGATCTATGTGAAGGTTCACGAGAAGTTCTCCCAAAACCAGTATGACGACCGGGGCTTCACCAAGAGTAAAGCTGGCACATACGGTACCACGGATTGGATGACAGAGAAAGAACTGAAATCAGTTTTGGAACTGTCCACACCGGAAAAGACTCGCGGCATGATCCTCGGCGAGCGAAAAGGTCAGCTGGTATGTTTGCCGGAGGACACCCGCCTCAACCGCCACTGTGCCATCTTCGGCGCATCCGGCACCATGAAGTCCAGAGCCGTCATTCGCAATGCACTCTTTTCCATCATTCGCCGAGGCGAGTCCGCCCTGATTGCGGATCCAAAATCAGAGATGTACAGCGATACTTCCGAGCTATTCCGAAAAAACGGGTATGAAGTCAAGGTGCTGAACTTGGTTGACCCTCTGCACGGTGACTCATGGAACTGCATGTCCGATCTGAACGGAAACACCATGATGGCTCAGGTTCTCACAAACGTCATTATCGGCAACACAAGCAACGGCAAAAGCGATCATTTCTGGGATAACGGTGAGGCGAACCTGCTGAAAGCGCTGGTTCTCTATACCGACTTGGACAAGACGCTCCCGCCGGAGCGGAAGAATCTGGCCTACGTTTACCAGCTGTTGACCCACAATTCCGAAAAAACGCTGACCATCATGTTTGAGAAACTGCCGCCGGACCATCCGGCCCGGGCGCCTTTCAATCTGTTTTCCCAATCCAGCGATACGGTCAAATCCGGTATCATTCTCGGTCTGGGTACCAGATTACAGGTACTCCAGAACAAGGCCGTAAAACAGCTCATCTCTTTCTCCGACATCGATCTTACCGCGCCGGGCAGTCACAAATGCGCCTATTACATCATTCTCAGCGATCAGGAAACATCCATGGCGTTCCTTGGGTGACTTTCACCAGCACCCGGTCGCCGGGTTCATAGTAACCCATGGCATCGGTAAGCCGTACATAACTCAGTTCCCGTAAGGGAATGTAAACGTCGATACCAAACAGATCCACGAAAATGCCGTATGGAATGACAGACATGACTCTTGCTTCGCAGCAGAGTCCTTCGTAGATCCGGTATGTGCCATCGCGGGTTTGATTCAGGTAGTAATATCGGCGTTTTGTGGCCATGGCGTCTTTTCGGCTACCGACTGCCAGACCGATATTGCGGTCAATGCCTTTGATGACATAATCGATTTCAGATCCGAGTCGCTTGGTAAGCAGGTAATGGTAGACTTCATAGGGGTCCTGCCCCCGCAAATCCTTGGGCAGGTCAACAATCATGGAGGCCATAATGACGACCTTATAATCGCCATGGAAAATCACAGCGCGGGGCTCACCCTGACCAGAATGCTTTTCAACACCCTGAATCCTATCGGTGAGGTAGCGTCCGGTTTTCAGAGACTCGACCAGATCCAGAAACTTATCTCTGGCCTTATCAATCTCAGTCTGAATGCCGAGCGCGTCATCAATCGCCAAAACTTCCATATTGGGCATGGGAACATTGCGCCGTTGCCTTGCCTGCCGGGGAGATATGGTGGAATGAGGAGCTGCGTTGCTGTTTTCAGGAGTCCCGGAGATCTCGTCAGGAGGTGCCAAGCGTCGGGGCGGAACTTTCAGAACAGGATCAGTCTGGGGCGGTTCATTGTTTGGGGTTACAGGCATATCGTCGGACGGTAGGCTGTTTTCGGTTGTGGACATAAGGTTTCCTCCTTTTTGGCAAATTAAAACTCGACGGGTGGCGTATCAGAGCGGCTGAGTTTCCTGCCGCGTGACTCCCGCCGTGGCTTTTTGTCCGGCTCATTTTCAGAACCGGTCTGAGGTGTGGGCGTATAACGGATTCTTGGGCAATAATCCATGATAGAGGTCTGTATCATTTCTTTGGACATGGGATGACGGGTATAGTCGAACTTATTAAGCCGCAGCAAATTCTGGCCACGGATAATGACCAGCATTTGCTCATGCGGAAGCCGAAGAACTTCATCCGGGGTGAGGAGCTTACGCTTTCCTTGCCCCTGTGTTTCCCGGTACTGGGGAATCACCTGTGCGACGGCTACGGTTTTCTTCACGGTCATGGTGGAATCCACAACGATGCACATTTCTCCGCTGCGGTCAGATATGTAATCCGCAGTGACATCATCCGTACAACCGAGCATAAGCTGGATGTCGCAGTTGCCGATGATTTCGGACCAAAGATTGTTGGGATAGCGGTTCTGAAGCTGGCCAAGGCTCTGGACAGCAAGCATGACCCGAATATCCCGGGAGCGGATGACGCTCAAAGATCGACAGAAATCCGAGCCGTCCGGCGCGCCACCGATTCGGCCGATGTTGTTGAACTCGTCCAGAATCAGATTCACGGGTACAGGACACCGTCCGCCGGGGGAAAGATCGGCAAAGCGGGTAAGCTTGATAAACAGGAATGAAAAGAAAAGCGAGGAAACTCAATCGAGACGACCCGGATGACATCCGTGTAGCTGCTTCTGTAAAACAAGTTGCTGCCAATCCTGTGGATAAGGCTCTCGAAAAAATTGAGGTGAACAGCAACTATGCCGGTACCGTTACGCTGACAGACAGCACCGGTATCTTCGTGCGTCTGGATATGGGTGCCGAATGCAGATGCAGGTTCCCATATCGCGCAAGGCCGCCCAAGGGCGCCCGCGTAGTCGTGAAAATTGCAGGTGTCGATATGGAGCAGAAGACTGTTTGGGGAAATATCACCTATGTCACCATTCCCAAATAACTCTGAAAGAAGGTATCCTTATGACCCAATGCGAACTGCCGAAAGAGGAATTGGTTCGCCGAAAAGAGCTGTCTGATAATACCCGGAAAATGATTTACAGCTTGCTGGATGTTGCCGCCGAGGATGAAACCTCGCTCATGACGACCTACCGTGACTTTTACCTCCAGATCAGCTTCTCGGAGCTGCATCCGCTGATGGTTTTTTACCTGGCCCGGCCTCTGGACGCTGAGAAAGCCATGCTGGCAGATCGTTCCAACGAAATGAATCTGCGCAGCGTTTTGGGAAGTCATTCCGTTAACGAGAACTTCAGCTGCTATAACTATCGTGCGACCCACTGGCTCGATACTCAGATGACCAAAACCAGGTTTTTTGAAATTCTTGACCGGTGTGTCGACGAAGCTGTACGCGGGTATGCTCAACTCACACACTGAGTGCTGTAGTTTCGATACTCCCCGCAATTTTCTGAGCAAATCATGCGAACAGGAGGAAACGTACATGTAAAACAAATTACGGCATTACTTGCTGCCGCCATACCGGTTTTGGCAGGCTGCCAGGATACGGATCCTGATGTCATAGGTTCCAACCAGTCATAGCCAGTATCCCAGACCGATTCTGAAATTGCCCAAAACAGTCCTGTCTTCCGTGAAGAGGGCCCTGAATTCTCATCGTTTAGGCCCGTATTCCAGACTGATACTGAAGGGAAATTTCATCTGACGTGCCGGCCCGACCAGGCAGCAATGAACAATTCCACTCTTGAGAAAATGCCTCAGTTTTTCGACTGGGGCATTTTCCTATTCCAATTGAAAGGACGAAAACCACATGAAAACACCGTGTAAACGGCTGCTTTCGTTGCTGCTGGTATTTGTGCTGGTGCTGAGCCTTATCCCGTCGGTTTATGCAGCCGCCAATGATGAAACTACCTCCACAGAACCGGAAACCACGGAAACAACTGTATCCACCGAATCCCCCACGACCGCACTCCCTCAGTCAGATCCTTCTGAAGAAGCAGGACACAGCTCTGCAGGCGCACCTAATTTCCAGTCCGACAATGAATACGGGATTGCGACAACAGCCAGCACATCTGCAGGCATCCTGCTGTTTGACTATGCCGACCATGGCAACTACACGACTGTGCTGAACAGTCAGCTCTCGGTTACTTATAAGCCCAACGGAACCGGTTCCGCGAAAACGGCATATATCAAAAATCTGGGCTGGCATTTCGCCCGGTACAATAACGTTGCCTATGCAGACGATCCGCTGTACTGTATTGAGCCTTACAAAAACTACGCCGCAAGCACATCCGGCAACTCTGTCGACCGGGATGTCACGCTTACCGGCAGCGGCAGTACTGCCGGTGCAACCGCATGGTATTCCCTGCCGGAAGCAAGGCGAAAGGCCATTGGCCTGATTCTGCTTTACAGCGACGAAATGTGGGATCACTCCATCAGCGTCACCACGACGTACAAAGACGACAACCCCAATGTCCCGCTCAGAATCGCAACGCAATTCCTCATTTACGAAATTGTGTGCGGTCTCCGGGATCCGGAAACATTCGTCCTGAATTCTGCCAACGAAAGCGGAACTGCAGGCAACATTTTCTACAACGCCGGTGCTGCCTCCGTATCTTACTTTGCCCCGAACTACAACTCTCTGGTCAGCTACGTTCAGGCTGCCCTGAAGATTCCGAGCTTTACCTCCAGCTCCAGCAGCTCTGCACCCACCATTGCGCTGACCGGAGACGAAACCAGTGTCTACGACTCCAATGGAGTTCTGTCCGGGTTCAGCTTCACGAATGGCAATGGCGCAGAGTTCCGCAAATCCGGCAACACGCTTTATATCTCCCAGACTGGCACCATCTCCGAGTCTACTGTCTTCAAAGCGACGAAGACGATTCCTTCTGCTGAAAACTCGGCCTATTCTCTTTGGTACATGTCCGGTTCCTCTTACCAGACGACGATCAATCTATACCGTCCTGAGTCCGGTACGCTGACTGGCTATTTCAAATTAAAAGGGCAAGCGATTGGTAATCTCAGTCTGACGAAAACCACGGAAGATGGTAAGAACTTATCCGGATGGAAGTTTGGGATCTATTCCAACTCTGCCTGCACCAGCCTCGTTTCCGGCCCTCACACTACAGATTCCAGTGGCAGGATCTCCGTTACCGGTCTAAGCGCAGGAACCTATTACGTCAAAGAATTGGGGCATACCAATTCCAGTATTGAGGCCCTGTATGTATGCTCCAGCAGCAATCCCCAGAAGGTTACGATTCTCAACGGCAGCACAGCATCGGTCAGTTTCGTGAACAAGATCAATACCGGCAGGCTGACGTTGACGAAGAAAACGGACGATGGGTCGAATCTTTCCGGCTGGCGATTCGGCGTCTATTCCGACTCCGGCTGCACGGCCCTGATATCCGGCCCTCATACAACGGATGCCAACGGCACCATTTCGGTCGACGGTATCACCCCTGGCATCTACTATGTGAAGGAAATCGGCCATGCGGATTCTTCTGTAAACGAGAAGTATGTGTGTTCCGGCACCAACCCGCAGAAAGTAACCATCACCGGGGGTGCAACAGCCTCTGTTACCTTTATCAATAAGATCAAAACCGGGAACCTCGGTCTGACCAAAACAACCAGCGACGGGCTGAATCTGGCAGGCTGGGAGTTTGGAATCTACTCCGATTTCGGTTGTACCGCATTGGTGTCCGGTCCCCATACGACGGATTCCAAAGGTACACTCTCCGTTACCGGTCTGGAAATCGGCACCTACTATGTCAAGGAGCTTGGACACCGTGACGATGATATTGAGGCAATGTACAGCTGTACAAGCGACAACCCCCAAAAGGTGACGATTACCTACGGTACCACCGCCTCTGTCAACTTCCATAACTCTCTGGAACCTGGTTCCGTCAAGCTGATCAAACAGACCAATACGGGAGAGAACCTCTCCGGCTGGCAAATCGGGATCTATACGGATGTTGCCTGCACCCAACCTATCAAAGGCTCCCCCTTTACGACAGGCAAAGACGGCACCATTGTGATAGATGGCCTGTCTCCCCAGAAGCTGTATGCAAAGGAAATTGCGGTGGATGATCCCTACTGGGTCTGCGATTCTTCTGTCAAGGCCATCACCGTCAAAGCGAATGCGACAGTATCTGTGACCTTCAGTAATACCCATAACGGCGATCTCCGCGTAAAAAAGAATGCCATTGACGGAAGCCCTGAAGGGTGGAATTTCCAGATTTTGGATGCCGATCGGGAGCTGGTAGAAACCATTACGACCGGCGAGGACGGCTATGCAGCATCCGGTAAGCTCGAACCCGGCACATACTACGTCGTTGAGATTCACGACAGAGATGAAACATACTGGACTTACGATGCTGTTGTCGAAAAGCAGGTTACGGTTACTGCCGGTACACAGTCCGAAGTCGAATACACCAACGAACAATTTGGCATTCTGGTTTTCTGTAAGACGACGAACACTGGCAATCAGCTTGAAGGCTGGACCTTCCGCGTTCAGGATTCGGATGGGAATGTCGTGGGCGACTACACCACCGACGAAACTGGGTATGCCAGCACCGGCAAACTCAAGCCCGGCAGCTATACCGTTCTGGAGCTTTCCAACGGTGACGACTACTGGAACTGCGAGCTGGGATACCACTCCGTCACGATCATCGCAGGCAAGACCACAGAAGATGCATGGCATAACCGGGAGCAGGGATTGGGCTGGTTCCATAAGTCTACCAATACCGGCGAATCACTCGAAGGCTGGGAGATCACCATTTACTCCGATAAAGAATGTACCCAAAAGGTGACTGCCGTTACCACAAACGCCGACGGCAAGGTCGGTATATACCTTGATCCCGGCATCTATTACGCCAGAGAAACCGGAGACACCGAAGGCCGCTTTGAAAATGAGTACTGGCTTGTGGATGAATCCATCAAAGAGTTTGAAATTCTGCCCCACAAAGATGTGGATATCACCTTTGTCAACACCCAGTACGGCAAAATCAAGGTCATAAAGTCCATGCCCTCCAGCGGCTCTCTTGAGGGATGGACCTTCATCGTCAGAGACATCAACGGTGACGAAATAAAAGGCTCGCCCTTCATCACAGACGCATCCGGTCTCATTGTCAGTGAGAACCTCTATCCCGGCACTTACACTGTTGAGGAAGTGATCCCCGATGACAGTCCTTACATCTGCGTTTCGGAAAATCCCCAATCCGTCACTGTCGTTCAGGGGAAGACTGCTGAGGTCCGCTTCACAAATTCTCTCCGCTCCGGTAAGATCGCAATTCGGAAGGTCGATACCACAGGTGAGCCTCTGGCTGGCGCTGAGTTCCTGCTGGAATGGTCCGTAGATGGTTCCTCTTGGCTGCCCGTTGTTTACTCCAACTCCGGGTATGCGAAAGAAGGCACCTGCTCCAGCGAGGGCCTCACGGATGGCCGCCTCATCTCGGGTGAAACCGGTCTGGTAGAATTCACCGGGCTGCATCCGGAACGTCTTTACCGTCTGACCGAAACTGCCGCACCTGCTGGTTTCCAGCTGCTTGCGGATATCGCCTATGAAGGCGGGCTGCCCGACGACAAAGAATACACCGTTGATTTGACCGTTGTAAATGTACGTACCTATGAACTTCCCGAAACCGGCTCCAAGTCTCTGTTGCTCATGCCCATCGCATTGATCCTTGCCTGCGGCCTGTGCGGTACGATTCTGTTCGTAATCAAGCGTAAGAAACAGTAACAGGAGAAAATGAATATGCGTTTTTTCTACTGGTGCCGAGGTCCCCCCGGCGCCTTTTCTTTTTTCCAAATTGGATGCCGACCAACAAACTACTTTTTCAACGCTGAAAGGATGTATTAACCATTATGAAGTCTGTCAAAAAGATTCTGGCCACGTGCCTTGCGATCATGATGATCGTTTCCTGTGTCCCCGCCGCCCATGCTGTTGAGGTCCCCAATACAACCATTGACCTCGATGCCAAGGGCAGCCTTACTCTGTATAAGTACGACCTCACGAACGCGGAAAAGGATGGTGTGTGGGATTCCTCTTACGTCTCCACCGGTGTATACGACGAAAACGTCAACAAAACGCTGGGCGAGTCCAAACGTGCCGGCGATAGCGATAACAGCTCTGATCTTGGCAATGGCGAGGTCAGCTATGGCTATGCCGTGAAGGGCGTCGAGTTCACATATCTGTGCGTCGGTGACATTGTTCAGTACACCGAGTCCACCAACGACGGTGCTGCCGATAACCATATTGAAATTCTGTATGGCATCGACAAGGCTGTCGGCGCAGATCTGCTGACTGCTTTGGGGCTGGAAAATGGTGCCAATCGTTATGCCAATGCCGACCATCTGGATAACGCAAAATACTACTATCAAAGTGACGTCCTGATTGACGCTCTGGCACAGGCTCTGCAAAACAATTCCACCACCGTTAAGAACGCACTGGAAACCTACGTTGTCAACAATGGCGGTACCGCAATGCCCCTGACCGATGCCTACGGTAAGTCTCAGGCCAACAATCTGGATCTGGGTCTTTATATCATTGCCGAGACCAAGTGTCCTGAAATGGTCACTTCCACCTGCGCCCCCTTTTTCCTCAGCATTCCGATGAGTCCTGTTTCCGGTAGCAATGCCACCGATGGCAATACCCGTTGGCTCTACGATGTGACCATTTATCCGAAAAACCTGACCGGCATTCCTACCCTTACCAAAAGCCTGCGGGAAAATGTGAACGACACCGGCAAACACAAGGGTACCACCAACGACATCACCGATGGCTATGCCAGCACCGGAACCGCTTCTGACGGTGACGTCATCGACTACCAGATCCTCTCCACGCTCGCGTCCATTACCAGCAAGAGTACCTACTTCAGCGAGCTGGCGTTTATTGATACGTTGTCTCCCGGTCTGAGCTATAACAAAAACGATATTCTCATTGAGTTCTTCTCCGACGCCGCCTGCACCAATTTGCTGGATAGCTGGGATGAGTCCAAGGGCTACTTCAATGTGACCTATTCCAGCACCTCCAAGAATGAGTCCGTTATGACCATTGAAATGACCGCTCAGGGTCTGAACGAGATCAACACCAACAAGCGCGTTTACACCGGTGCCTCCATGATAAACTCCGGTTACTCCGACTGCACCATCCGCATTACCTACAAGGCTACTATGCACTCCGATGATTCTGTTGTTTACGGCGATTCCGGTAATCCCAACGAGGTCGTCATGCTTTGGAAGCGCTCTTCTCAGGACTACTATGACACGCTGGTTGACGACGCGCACGTCTTCACCTACGCCGTAGAACTGGTAAAGCTCTTCTCCGATGCCAAAGGCAACTATGCCAATGTCGAATTCATCATGCAGAATGATTCCGATAAGTATTACGTCAAAGCGGAGCTGAACAAAGACGAGGGCATCTACTATGTGGTCGGTCATGTGGCCGATAAGAAAGATGCTACGCACTTCATCCCCGTCAAGAACGCTGACGGAGAAGGTCTGGTGATCGTCAAAGGTCTGGAGGACGATGCTTATACTGTAACCGAAGTCCGAACCGATAATGGCTACAACCTGCTTAAGGATGACATCAAGATCGTCATTTCTCAGGTTGAGACCACAGAGCTGTGTGATGTCTACTCCTCTGACCTGCTGGGGCTGGTTCAGAACGATCCCCGGTATGCAGCCATTATCAATGACACCGGTAACCTCAAGAATATGCCTCAGCCTCACCTGGAGCACCACCTGCTGACTGCATCCGCCACCGTCGACAGCAAGAATGTCAACATGCTGGACGATGACGGCAGCGCAAACGCCATCGTTCCCCTGAAAGTCATCAATACCCGCGGTTTTGATTTGCCGCAGACCGGTGACTCCGGCACTATGGCGTTCAGTATCATCGGCATCCTGCTGATGGCCTGCGCAGCCGTTGTCATCGTGATGGTTTTCCGAAAGAAGTGTAATTCCAACTAAGCACAGATAACGGAGGGGAACCAGCGTCCCCTCCGTTTTCGTCCTATGGTTCATAAGCTATAACTGATGAACTGGCTTTTCCTTCCCGTCTCTACACTTATAAAGGAAAGGATTTTGACATCTTTATGCCGAAAAAAGTTCCGAAATCCATCTGTCTCTCATCCAAAGTGCGTAAGATGCTCACAATCGCCTGCGCCATACTGGTATTTTTGTTTGCCCTCGGTATCACTTTGTATCCGCTGATCAGCATCTGGTATAACAGCCGGCACCAGTCTGAGATCCATACACAATATCTGGAAGTGTTGCGGCAGGTCGACAATTCAGAGATCATTCTGGCCGAACGTTATGCAAATGAGTATAACGCAGCCATCTCTCCCGGCACACAGCTCAGTGATGCATTCTCCAAAGAGGCGCTGCTGTGGGCATCTGAGGACTACGAGAACCTGCTGAATCTGGCAGGTGATGGGATCATGGGCTATATTGAGATCCCCATGATTCAGGTAAATCTGCCAATCTATCATGGTACTGATTCAAAAACTCTGGACATTGGCGTTGGCCATCTGCTCGGCAGCTCTCTGCCGGTCGGCGGCAAAGGTACGCACACCGTCCTGACGGGGCATTCCGGTATGGCCACACAGAAGATGTTTTCCGATCTGGACAAATTGAAGCTGGGCGATGTGTTCTACCTGCAGGTATTGGACGAAACCCTTGCTTATCAGGTAGATGCCATCCATACCGTCCTGCCCTACGACACCTCTTTCCTCGGAATCACCGAGGGTGAGGACTATTGCACGCTGGTCACCTGCACCCCCTTTGGCATCAATACCCACCGTCTGCTCGTTCGTGGGACACGCATCCCCTACGAGGAGGCCGAAGTCATCATAGCAGAGAAGCTGCAGGTGGAAGACGCCCCCGCATCCACTTGGGAACAGCAGTATATCAAAGGCCTCCTGCTTGGCACCGCAGCTGTTGTTGTAATTTCAGTTTTCTGCATCTGGGGCAGCCATTTCCAGAAGTGCAGACGCCGTAAAAGACCACGTCAGCGCGAGCAGCTCCGGCCGAGAAAGCGAGGCAAGTATGAAAAAGATTAAATACCTTGTACTTATCCTTATGATCCTTGTTTTTCTTTCCGGTCTGGGAATTCTCCTATACCCATATATTCAAGGGTATCTGGTCGACCGGCAAATCGAACGGACCGCCGAAGAATTCCTGAGTCGCGTTGAAACTGCCCCGATTTCACCATACCCATCTGAAAGTCAGTTGGATCAGGATACGCCTTCAGATTCGCCGGAACCTACCGGGCCGGACACCTATACTGACTTATGGCGGGATATGGTCGATTACAATAAAGAAATCTATATCAATGGCCAGAAAGGGCTGGATTGCAAACTTGCGTATGAAGGCCCCAGTTTCATTCTGGCTGACTACGGTCTGGAAAGCGAAGTCTTTGCCGTGATCTCTATCCCCGCTTTGGAGCTGGAGATGCCGGTGTTTCTGGGTGCAAACTACCGCCACATGGCCGATGGTGCTGCTATTTTAAGTCAAACCAGTATCCCCATCGGTGGAAAGAACACGAATTGTATCATCGCCGGCCATCGGGGATGGGGCGGTGCCTCCTACTTCCGGTATGTGGATAAGCTGCAGCCCGGCGACGAGGTCATCATTACGAACCTTTGGGAAGCGCTCCAGTATAGGGTGGCCGAAATCCAGATCATCCAGCCAAACGAAGTTGAGCAGATCCTGATCAAGCCCGGTCAGGAACTTGTCACTCTGCTGACCTGCCACCCTTACGCATCCGGGGGCAGACAGCGATATCTTGTGATCTGTGAAAGGGTAGATGAAAACAGTTAAACCATCACATTTTTTACTGACTATAAATAACGGAGGTACTCACATGAAAACGAAAATTATGAAGTGTCTGGCGCTTGTCCTGGCAATGACCTGCATTCTGTGCTTTCCCACCCCTGCATCTGCGACCGCCCAAGGTACTGACGGTACCGAGCTGGAAGTGGTTCAGCCTGAAAAGCTGGAGATTCAGCTGGGCGAAAGCTGGGCCGGTGTTGCGTTTGAACTGAAAACCGATGCCGGCATGTACCCTGGGGTGATTCCCGTTGGCGAAGATGGCATCCTGCGTCTGGAAATCGGCGGCAGCACCAGCTACATTCTCACCTGCATGAACTCTGAAGTCGAAATACCCGAGCCTGATGCAGCACAGCATACAGAGGGAGTTTCTGAAGTGGAAAATACGGCTGATACCATACCCACCGAAGATACAGAATCGGCTGCGTATCCTGAGGAGAGTACGGCTCCTGTCAAAGCCGATATGGCTGATGGCACCGTCTCCGGCATTCCTGTCGCACATCTGGCACTGTTTGGCGGCGGTCTGATCGTTGCTGTTGCCGCCCTTATCGGCATCCATATCTTCCAGAAGCGCCGTGAGGGCAGCTGCGCTGAGGACGATGATGAAAATGACGAAATCTGAGCCTGAAATGGGTATGGGAAGCAGGAAATTGTGCGATAAGTAGAACTTTTTTCATTTGTTTCCCAAACCATTGACTATCTGAAACCCGGGTGCTACAATGCAAGTGTGGCAGGGGCTTGCACCCAGGCTTTCGATCCGCCGGAAGAGCTCCCGGCGTTTGACGCACCCGGGTGGGTAGCGGAATCGTTACGGACTTAGCGTTGTTATAGCGGTCCCTCAATGGTGCAAGCCAATTAAACATGATTACCGGAAGGTTGCTTACTTTAGGCCTCGGTCGGATCCGACCCCATCGAGCGTGCTTTAGTATTGCTTCCTTCCGGTATTTTTTAATTTTATGGAGGTATATCACAATGAAACCTAAAAACAAACGAAAGGGAATAGACAGAACCGCCCCTCGCTGTCCCTACTGCGGCAGTCATACCATTCTGCGAAGCGCCGACGGCATCTACCGGGAAAATGCGCGCAACGACATGCTCTACGTGTGTAAGAACTACCCTGCATGCGACTCCTATGTCCGTGTCCAGCGCGGCACCAAGATACCCCTTGGAACTGTGGCGAACCGGGAACTGCGGGAGCTGCGGGCGGAAGCGCACCGCCAGTTCGACAAACTGTACAAGCATGGCTATATGAGCAAGCACGATGCCTACCAGTGGCTCGGAGGCATCCTTGGCGTTCCCGCGAAGCAGGCACACATTGCCCAGCTCAGTCTGTTGTCCTGTAATCTGGTCATTCGGGAAGCCAAGAAGCAGGTCAATTGGTACCATGCGCGTAAAATGGCCGCTCTGCAGCAGACTCAGGAAGGGGATGTGCAGGCGTCATGACACCGGAGCAGCAGAAAATCGTGGAAGCGAATATGGGTCTGGTGGGAAAGGTCATCAAGGAGAAGGTCCGTCGACTCGGTCAGCCCGATACCCCCAGTTATGAGGATCTGTTCCAAGCCGGTTGTATCGGTCTGTGCGAGGCTGCCATAACAGACAAAGGCGGTTGCTTCTCGACCTATGCATATAGACTGATCTGGAACGAGATCTGCGATGAATTGATCCGAAACACGAAACTGTTTCTGAACGAGCAGTCTACAGATACAGTCGACGTTCTTTCCGAAGCAGCGTCGGCGCATCCAGATCCTTTGACAATCTTCGACCTGCGTCATACCATTGGGCAGGCAAAAGCGAAGGCTCAGGGAGGAACCGCAAGAGGCATCCAGTGCCTTGAGTTGACGGTTCAGGGATACACCAGCAAGGAGATCGGCGCCATTGTCGGCGCCGATCCCGGTACTGTCCGGATGTGGATGACCAGAGCAAGGAAGTATCTCAAGAGCCTTCCGGAGCTGCGAGCATTTGGATACCCGGAGGCCGTATGAGAAAATCAATACGGCAGAGGGCCAAGCCATGGTGTGTACCACTGGGCTTGACCCTCTTAATATATATTCTGCTGCGCTCTGTTTTTCTGATTGGCTATGTTCCTTCCGCTTCTATGGAACCCACTTTGCATGAGGGGAGCTTCATCCTCGGCCTGAGGCTATATAGCGAGCCGAAAGTGGGGGACATCATCATTTTTGAGAAAGATGGTGTTTTGCTGGTAAAGCGAATTGCTGCTTGCCCGGGAGATCCGGTAGATCTGTCACAGCTGGAGTATGTGACGGCTATCCCAATCCCGGTATGGGAGGAAACAGTGTTGACCGTACCGGAGGGGTGCTATTTCGTTCTCGGCGACAATGCCCAGAATTCCTGGGACTCACGCTATTGGGCGCAGCCATTTGTTTCTAGGCAGCAGATCGTTGCAAAGCTGATAAATTCATTTTGCCACTGTTTGGACAAATAGCAGCGGGAGTTTTACGCATCATTTATACTGTTAAGAGCGTAGTATAGTTTCCCATCAAAATTCTTTAATTCAAAACTCTGAAACATCTCATTACCATCAACATCTTCGTAGTTGATATTGAACCATGTAGGAACACCTTGATCATTACGCTCGTATTCGTCAGTCAACACTGCCATCTGCTTTGGCCATTTCTTCGCATCAACTGAGTCGTAATATGCGCAGTGAACATATTGTATCTCATTGCACTTCAGAAGTGGAGTGATGTATTTATCAAATACAATCATATGCTTAATGGGAAATCTATTAACATTCTCAACACTAATTTTCACATTTTTGTGGATGGGGTTTGTAGCTTTATCATATAAGCTAAATGCCTCAGCCGTCCCATCCAGCTGCATATCTATAGAAACTATTTTAACAGAGAAAATTGGCTGTATCTCTTTCTTCCTACTTTCAGCATCCTTCCTTTCATTCAATTCGCTATAATAAATGCTCTGAAATATCGCAATCAAGCTTATAATTACAGTACCAATAAATGACAGATAAGCTCCTAAAAATGAGAGCCAATCACTCTTTTCTAGGCCTGTCCCAACAGGGAAAATACCATTTCCCTTGAATACAAAATAAATAATGACATAGGCGATAGCAGAAAAAGCAACTATAGCAATAATAGGCATCTTGTATTTTGACCAAAATGTTAGCTTTTTACTTTTTTGTTTACTCATAATAAATTACCTCTCACGCCTTAATATATCGTGCTGCCCGCCCCGCACCGATCCGCTTTACTGATCCAGTTTTGACCATGGCACCGAGCACGGCCTCGACGGTTGTGGGACTGACATCGGGGAGAATCTTGCAAATTTCGGCTTTAGAAATTGGAGTAAGGTTATTCAGAACAGTCGCTTCCACACGAGCCTTCTTCGTGACCTTCTTGCCGTGTACCACTGCAAACCGCTTGTCCAGTTCCTTATAGCACATATAGAGCGTGGACAGGAAATTCTCAACAAATGGGAAATAGGAGTTCTCTCCCGCTTCCCACCCAACCGAGGATTGCCGCAGAGCCTCGTAATAATATGCTTTGTAGTTGCTGATCTGCTCCTCAAAGGACACATATTTTCCTGCGTCAAAGCCGTTTTTATATAACAGCAGCAGCGAGAGCAAACGGGACATTCTGCCGTTGCCATCCCGGAACGGGTGGATACAGAGGAAGTCCAGAATCACGCAGGGGATCAAAAGAAGCTGATTGATATTCGCATCGCTTCGAGCATCCAGATAGGCAAGCTCCAACTGTTCGATTGCTTTCGGCGTTTCGCTCGCAGGGGTAGGACGGAAACGGACTCGACGATTTCCGTCTGTGTCAATTTCCAAAATCACATTGTCGTCCGTCTTGTACTGCCCGCCGTACTCATAGCCCGCAAAGCTCATCATCATTTCGTGCAGCCGCAGAATATCGCTCTGCCGGAAGTCAATATGCTCATAGCCCAAGTGGATCTCATTCAGCGCATCACGGTATCCGGCGATCTCCGCCTCGTTGTGGTTCAGCGGGGCGCTGTTCTGATTGACAATGGCGGCGATACGCTCATCGCTGGTCACAATACCCTCAAGAGCATTAGAACTTTTGATAGATTGCACCTTTGCAACAGCTTCCAGTTCCGTAAAAATCTGCGTATATTCGCCCTTACGCACCCCCGCCATTGTTTTCAGTGCCGCAATGTTGGAAGTGAGGTTCACAAGATTTGCTGGCAGCAAACCATTATTCAAAAGGGAGTAGTCAAATTTTCTCATACAGCACCAGCCTTTCTGCATTTAATTATATCATATTATATGCAGAATAGCAAGGTTCTGTCCCGGATTATCTGCATATACATTTTCAAAATATATGCAGATATAGGTTCGGAATAGGCAACAATATAAGAAAACAGTGCAATTCTACCGCACTGGCTACACTAGATTGCTTTGACTTATGATATAATCCTCGCCCGACTCCGCGCCAGAGCGGGCTAACGGCAGAGTCCCGACTTACTACTCCGCCGAAATTTGTTTTGGGGTATCTTATCACACTTTTTCAACAGATGGAAGCTCGTACATCCGAGATGCCCCATGTTCAGGAAAATGTAAGACGGTAAACTCCGATATCTACTTAAACTGCCGTCTAGACTAAACAGCAAATTCTAGTTACTGAAGTTGTTAATTTGCCCGAATAGGTGGTCGTTGAGCGCTTATACTTTGCGTGAAAATGGGTTTGAACAACCATACCTTCCTTCATCGATGTCGTGTTTGACATCTTCTAAGGAATCATAGATTCGCTCGCCATACATACAATGGAAATTACCATTTGCAACGATTGAAGTAACGACAATCTGTTTGGGGCGCTCATTTTGCTTGGAATAACTATCTTGCACGGGACGCTCATTGTATTGAATCATGTATTCTTTGTAAAATGTAATCATGTGAAAAACTCCTTTTGTCATTAGATCGTTAATCAAAGTCGCATCCAAAATCACGGATGGTTTTCAGGGCGGGCAGGGCGTTCCCGTCGTAGTCGAACAGCGCCTGATTGGCCCATTCGTTGCCGCCGGGGCCTTGTTCTCCGGTGTATGCCAGTGCGGCTTCGTTCGCCCAGCCGCAGCCGGGGACTGGCAGCCACGCAGGCTCCCAATAGACGAAGCCCTTGCCCCTGTTTTCGGGAATGTCCCGGATCAGCGTCATAATGTCCCGCATAAACGCGCTCTGCCCCTCCGGGGTCATGGGATAGGGAACCTTTTCCGCCAGCTCCCGTTTGGTGGCCATGCCCTTCCGTTCCTCCGGCGCCAGCTTTTCGTAGGAGGCATAGTCCTCCAGCGTAAAGCCCGTGGACACCTCGGCCACGATCATGTCCTTGTGATACCGCAGCGCGAGATCCTGCATGTTGTTTTTCAGGTCGTCCATGGTGCCGTGCCAGAAGGGGTAATAGCTCAGCCCGATATAATCAAAATCCTTGCCGCCGCGGGCAAAATAGCTGTCGAACCACGTCCGGTACAGCATATTGCTGCCGCCATTGTCCAGATGCAGCATGATCTTCATCCCCGGTGCGGCGTCCCGGACGGCCTGAATACCCGCGTTCAGGAACAGCACGATGTTTTCAAAATTGGGCGTTCTGCCGAAAGGCCACAGCAGTCCGTTGGACAGCTCGTTGCCCACCGCCGTGATGGCGGGAAGCAGGCCGCTGTCTGCCAGCGTGTTCATTACGGAAAACGTAAAATCATAGACGGCCCCGGCCAGCGCTATCGGCTCCATTCCCTGCCAGTCCTTGGGAATGATCTGCTTGCCCGGGTCTGCCCAGAAATCACTGTAGTGGAGATCCAGCATCCAATCGACACCGGTGTCTTTCAGCCGCTTTGCCATCTGCACGGTGCGCAGCAGATCGTTGGTGCCTGCGCCGTAGGGGATGCCATCTTCGCTGTAGGGGTCGTTCCACAGCCGCAGCCGTACCAGATTCATGCCGTACCGCTTCAGAATCGCAATGGCATCATCTTTCAGACCGTTATCATAAAATTTCCCGCCGCAGTTTTCTACTTCCGACAGCGTGGACAGATCCATTCCTTTGACAAATGTATTCATACGCGAACCTCGCTTTATGTCTGCTCTGCCGTGACTGCACTGGCAGAGGTATCTTCTCCTTCAGGAAAAGCAGCGGCTGACAGCGTCAGCCGCTGCTCTGCGGTGGATGTTATTCGGAAAAATCCTCGAAATCGGTAAAGCGCTTCATCATGTCCTTATAGCGGACGCGAACCATTTCGTTCATTTTGAGGACCTGTTCCTCCGTACCGAAAAACTGGCAGCGGATGCAGTAGAACTCCTGCTTTTCACTGTCATAGAACATGTCTATGTCCAGATCCCGCATAAAGCAGGAGGGGCAGCGGTAGTTCAGTCTGCCTTTCGTAGATTGAGCCATGTGGTGAAGACCTCCTTCTGCTGAAGTTTTCCGGTATAGCCCAGGGTAAACATGGGGCTGAAGGCGTAGCCTTCCTTGACGTAGCCCTTCTTCTCCCGGCCGTCACAGGTCATGCTGACCAGTGTATCGATGGGAGGCAGCTTGCACCAGACCTCGCCGGCGCTGGTTGCCGCTAGTTCCCGGCACTTGTACTCGTAGGGGATGGTCTGCCCATCCACGCCCAGGGTCAGGCTGGACATATCCTCGGTATACTCGGTTGTGCCGTAGCAGCCGACCATGTATTCGTTGATGGTCACGTCCGCGTCGGGGTCGGACATGGCAAGAATGTTCCGGTCGATGCGGATATTGCTTTCGCCCTCGGCAAAGGTGATGACCGTCTGGAGCTTCACCGTCAGATTGGAGAACACGATCTCCACAGGATCCAGCGTCAGGATGCGGTTCCTGCCCTCCTGAGAGAAATGCGCCTTGGTGCGGCACAGGCACAGATCCACTTCCTCGCCGTTGTGACAGATCTTGGCGCTGCGGATGGTGCCCTCTCCTGCGTAATGGGTAAAGTAACCGGCGCGGTACTTTTCCTGCATGAGAAAGGGGTAGCTGGCGTCCTGCACATGGGGCGTGCCGATGCCCACAGGCCAATGCAGCTTCGCCACGTAAGGCCGCAGATCAAAAATGGCGCCGCCCTGATCCATGTTGACGCCTGCACGCATATAAGGGTCGCAGTACCAGAATATCTGCTTGTTGCTGCCGTAGAGGATGTCCCGCCACAGCGCGCACTCCGGCTCGGTGTAGGTCTTCTTTTCCCGGTAGTAATCGGCAAACTCAGACATGGTCATGTCCACCAGCTTGCCCTCTTTCTTCAGCTGGCCGTAGTAAGTGCAGCCGTCCCAATAGGACTTCTTCAGCAGCTCATAGGGCGCTTCCCAGCGTCCCATCTTGTTCATCCAGCCGGGGCCGACAAACATCATGTTGTAGGCGTAGCCGTTGTTGTATTTGGACAGGCTGCGGTACTGGTCGATCAGATTGTACAGATAGGGATACTCCCAGGTCTTCGTGTCATAGATCATGCCGCGAAGCACATTCTGGGGGTGGGTGCCGAAGTTGGAGCCGTTGCCGTCATAGCAGGCCAGCAGGTCGCGGCTCAGATGCGGAATGGCAACAATGCCGGAATCCTCGTCCTCGTTGGCCGCGGGGGCGTGGGTGTTGGCCTTGGAGGGGATCCAGGGCGCCCAGGGACCGCCGTCCATGAAAGTATACCATGAATTGTTGCAGGTGTGGTAAGCCTTGGGGCCTTCCTCCCAGCAGGTGGCGACGGCGCATTTCACGCCGGGGTATTCCGCCTTGATGAAGTTGATCAGATCGGCGTCCAGATAGTAGGAACCCGTGGATTCCGGGTAGAATCCGAACTTTTCATAGAACTTCCCGAACACATCCCGGACGATGGCTTTCTTGTCCTCCATGGAGAACATCCAGATGCAGAAATCCTTCGTTTTGTATTTTTCCCGGAACTGCTCGCAGGGCAGTCCCAGCAGGCTCAGGGCGATCTCGTCGCCATAGACCGCGTGATGCTCCTTGGCCAGAGCCACGGCCTCGTCATTGAACAGGCTGGCGTAGGTCATCTGGATGATGGTTTTCAGACCGTTTTCATGGGCGCACTGCTGCTGGAGCTTGAAGATATCCAGACTTTCGGTCAGCAGCGCCTTACGGCCGATATTTTCCGCCTGACCGTGTCCCGTGACCTTCTCGGCGTACTCGGGCACCATTTCAGGCCGGTGGATGATATTTATAACAAACGTCGACATATAGCTGATCCTTTCATCATGGATTTCTCCCTGCGCCCTGTTCCACGTTCATATTGCATTTTACAGAATTTCCGGCTTAATTGGAGAAATGACTGCTCTCTGTTACTCAACTTTTCTCAGAATAGCCATATCGAGGTTACACCAATCATCAGCACCGGCAACAGTATAGACTCCGATTTCCAAAGTGTTGTTGGTAACAACTATTTCATCGATGGTAAAGATGTTCCAGTTAATATCACTTGTAGTAATAGTAGTGGTCAGTTCATCCCCTCCATAATTCTTCGCATACAACTGAAGCACATCCTGATCCCCATTGGTCTTTGCCCAAATTGAGAATTGATACGTACCGTTGGGAAGATTTGTAAATGTCTTATATACAGAGCAGGAGTAGGCAGAATCATCCCAGAATGTCAGCTTATAATCACCATCATATGCATAACCATATTCCGTCTTTACAGTCCCCGTATCTGAGGAGTCGCTAAGCCATACATTCCAGTCGGCGGGAGTGGTTGTAACGCCATCATTTTCAAAACTGATATTCGATAGCAGATTCTCCGCAGGTTGATTCAGCACCTTGATAGAAGACAATGCACTGCCATTAAAATCGAACAACGTCATATTGTCCCAGGTATTACATGGGGTGTAGGTATCATTCTTGTATGCAACGCCTGCATCCGTTGCATAAGTTCCATTCTCTACCGGCAGCCATTCGGGTTCCCAGTAAAAATAACCAAGCCCCTTATCATTAGGAACATTAAGAATGACGGATTCCAGATCGTTCATGAAAGCAAATTGTCCTTCAACCGTTGCAGGATATCCACCGACTTCTTCATCTCCACTGATAAATACATTGCCGACACCATCACCATCTTCTGTTGTCCATGCATATGCAGTTTCAACAATACATACCTCTTTGCCATAAGTGGAAGCCAAGTAGTTTATGTTATACTGCAAGCCCTCCATGGTCCCGTGCCACATCGGATAATAGGAAAGGCCAAACACATCAAAGTCCAGATTGGGGGAGACCGTCAGCAATCCGCCAAAGAACCATGTATAGAGAGAGTTCTGACCTCCCATATCCAAATGCAGGATGATTTTGGTATTGGATGCAGAGGATGCTCTAACACCAGCAATCGCAGATTCCAGGAGTCCGGCAAGATTGGAAAAATCCTCATTTCCGTTGCCAACCTTGCCATCATCATGAAGTATGCCCGTGGATATCTCATTGCCAACCTGAACCATTTCAGGAACAATGCCTGCCGCCGCAAAGTTGTTCAGCGTGTCTTTCATGTAGTTGTACAATGTAGTCTTCAGTTCGGAGTAAGACAGATCTTTCCATGCCTTGGGTTTAATCTGGTTGGCAGGGTCTGTCCAGAAGTCACTCAGGTGGAAATCAATCAACACTCCCATTCCGAGGTTTTTTGCCCGCCTTGCCAGCGCCAAAGTGGTTGCATAATCATTATTACCACCACCATAAGGATTTCCGTTTTCGTCGTATGGATCTACCCATAATTTCAGCCGCACATAGTTAGCGCCATTATTTTTCAAAATCGTGAGGGCATCGCTCTCTACGTTATTTTGATAAAAACGTGCGCCAAGGTCTTCCAGCATATCGAGAGTGGATACATCTACGCCTCGGACAAAGTTATCAGTGTCAACTGCTCCCGTAATTGTGGTCGCAAACACCGTCAAGCCAGAGCAGATCAGGGAAAGAATCAGAACACATGAAATTACAGATGCGAATAATCTCTTCATTTTCGTAATAGCCCCTTTCAAATAGTTGGTTTGTCTACTTATCATCCTTTGACGCCTCCGGAAACAAGTCCACTCTGGATATATTTCTGTAAGCACATGAAGACGATCATTATGGGGATAGACGACAGAACCGCCGCAGCAGAAAACGTGGTCCAATGCGCGGCAAACTGGTCACTGATAAACGTCTGGAGTCCCAGTGCGAGGGTCATCTTGCCCGGAGTCTGCAGAAAGATCGACGTTATCACATACTCGCTGTAAGTTGCGATAAAGGAGAACAGGAAAATAACTGCCAGCTGCGGCGCTGCCAACGGCAGAATGATTTTCCGAAACACCTGAAAATGCGTTGCGCCATCTACCATGGCCGCCTCGTCAAGTTCCTTCGGCAAGCCATCTATGTAGGACTTCAGCAGCCAGATATTATATGCACTTCCTCCGGCAAGCACAAAAATAAGCGCCGCATTGCTGTCCACCAATCCAAATTCGTATATGAGAATGTAATAGCCGGCCACAGCCATGCTGCTCGGAAAAACCTGAAGAACAAGCAGGGACATCAGCCCGTACTTTCTTCCCGTGAAGCGAAGCCGCGAGAAAGCATATGCCGCAAGAGACGTCATAGCCAGCTGGATCGCCGCCACGATCAGGCACAGCTTCACAGAATTCCACGTCCAGAGCATGAAATTCGTTTCCTGAAAAAGGCTGGTATAATGTTCAATACTGAATTTCTTGGGAAACAACGATGACAGGAAGAAACTGTCTCCCGCTGAAAAGGAGGACATGACGATCCACAGAACCGGGAACAGAACAATTATAATGGTGACCCAAATCACCACCCTGCCCATCCACAGCTTTCTTGTTTCGTGAGGTGACATTTTTCTATTCATATCAGTCAACCTCCTTGAATGCACCCGACATGTGCATATTGACCAGCGTAAATGTTCCCACAATGAGGAATATCAGCACGCTGAAGGTTGCGGACAGTTCATATCGGTTTGACCAGGTCGTCATCTTGTACGTTGTGCTTGCCAATATATCCGTATAACCCGCAAACTGATTGTCCACACGTGCCGGACCACCCTGCGTGATCATGTAGATATTTCCAAAGTTATTAAAATTAGCAGCAAACGTTGAGATGACCAATGGGATCGACAGCTTGGTCACCAGCGGGAGT